>Ga0209084_1002572_pt1 | contig 13980 bp, 11 predicted proteins | sample C_130820_MF_Meta_FD_187309 | JGI IMG/M metagenome (GOLD analysis project Ga0209084, IMG submission 187309) | Freshwater microbial communities from Lake Croche, Canada to study carbon cycling - C_130820_MF_MetaG (SPAdes) (version 2) | ecosystem: Environmental > Aquatic > Freshwater > Lake... | reverse complement strand
TGCCGTAAAAACCATTCCGCGCTAGCCTCCGGCCATGCGTACTGGGATTTTTTGCTGGCTGGCTATGGCGGGGTTTGTGCATGCGGCGGCGCTCACGTTCGACAAGCAATCATTGGTGATCGACGCTCCAGCCGACGCCACCTCGATCGCTGCCGAGTTTAACTTTGAAAATAAGAGCGACCAGCCGGTGACCATCGCCAAAGTCGACAAAACCTGCTCATGCATTGGCGTGGAGGTGTCGGATGGAAAGTTGGCCTACGCAGCGGGCGAAAAAGGCCGGATTCGCGCGACTTTTGACGTGGGAAATTACACCGGTGTGGTCAACAAGACGGTGGTTTTGTATATGGCAAACGACCCACCGGACCAACCCTCGGTGACCCTCTCCGTTGAGGTGCATATTCCCGTGCTGGTTGTGCTGAAGGAGAAAACCTTGAAATGGTCGGTTGGAGCTAAGCCCGCAACCCAGGTGATAGACATCACCATGGATTATGCCAAGCCGATCCAAATCATTTCCAACACTTGCAGCTCGGATAACTTCAAGGTGGAGGTTAAAACCCTCGAAGCTGGCAAGCATTACGAGTTGCGGGTGACTCCAACCGAAACCAAAGAGCCCGGCCTGGCGATTATCCGCATCGAGACGGATTGTGTCGTTAAACGCCACCAGGTCTTGCAGGCGTTTGCCGTGATCCGCCGCGACTTACCGTCCTCACCATGAACCCCGTGGCTCAAACCGCTCTCGTTCTAAGCATCGCGCTGGCCGCCGCGGGTACCACCTACTTGATCAAAGGCCCGCCGGAGCGTGGCGTGCACTGTGATGCCGCTAAACTCCAACCCGACGAGGTGTGCCTGGAGCGAGTGATGCGCGAATGGCAGGGGCGGGTGTTGTGGGTGGATGCCCGCCCGCGCAGCGACTGGCAGCGCAACGGTCTGGCCAGTGCCGCTTTGTGGAACCTCGATGCCAGCGAAAATATGCAGACGTTCGAGGCCGAGGTCGCCGCTCGCATGATCGATAGCCCGCGGGTGGTCGTCTATTGCAACAATGAAAATTGCGGCAGCAGCCGACAAGTGGCCGAGCGCATCAAGACCTTGCGCTTGGGCAACGAGGTGTTCGTGCTTTACGGCGGTTGGCGTGCGCTGGCCGCCGCCAAACTCACCAGGGATTTCCGGCCAAAGTGAGCGACCAGCCGAATGTGGGACCCCGTGCTTTCAGGATCGGATTTCGGATTCAAACTTCGGAATTCGGGTTTAGCCTAAAGAGGAAAATGGAACCGCAGATGGACGCGGATTCACGCAGATAATCAAAGAGTTGTGTCGATTGCCGGTCTCACCTACAGGGTTAGGAGCTAATTCCGCTCCAACCTCTTGAAATCAGCCTCCATCTGCGTTCATCTGCGGTTTCATTTTTCTTTCTAGGTTTAGAGCACCGTTGTACCAGGTTCAGCAAGAATCGGTTCATGGCGTTTCATCGAGCAATTTGGCGACGGTCTCGGGAGTGACCGCGCGTGCACCACGGGCCACCGGAAACAGGGGAATGCCATTGCGCTCGGTTGGTGGTGCCAGAGGAGGCTCCACGGCACTTCGGATTAAGCTCGAAATGACATCCCCCAAAGGCCGCTGCTGCCGTGTCGCCAGCAGCCTCGCCGTCTCAAGCACGTCGTCCGCCAAATTCAGTGTCGTTCTCATATGGGGAGCATCACGCATCAGTGGTCAAGCTTTCATGATGCGCTCAATCGCCCATTCTTCAAGGATCACCCCTTCCCTGCGAACTCAGGATATCTCATTCCACTTCGCTTTCAAATAGGTCGAAAGTATGATGCAATCCACTGTGGCCCCGGGATAGGCTCGCTCCATCACCTCCCGGTACGCCTGCATCTGATCCCTATGCCGTGCCACCAGCTCATCGAGACTCCCGAGCGCGTCGGTCTTGAAATCGATCACCTCCACCCGCGTCACCGCGCCCGCCCCATCCCGGTGGACGTGCAGACGGTCGATCACCCCGCTGAGCCAGCGGCCATCGATGAGCGCGTCAATCGCTTGTTCGCGTAACAATTGTACATGACGCCCGCCCCGCTCAAAGGTGCCGCGCAGGTTGGCGTTTTCTAACAATCCAGCCACCAGCCGCCCCGCGTCATCTTCCGGCAACTCCGCTGCCGCCTCATCGATCCAGCCCACTCGCTCAAACGCCGCATGCACCGCGCTGCCGAAGCGCATCCCAGCCGCCGCCTGCCTCACTGCTGCGCCGCTCGGTAGATGGTGCTTGGCGTTGCTCGGTGTGCTGCGTTCGCGCCGCGCCACCCCAGCCGCCAGCGCCGCCGGGGCGGCGGCTGGCTCCGGCGGTTTTGTTAGCGGAACCGCCTCTATCCAATCCGCCGCGCCGCTTTGATAGATAACACCCGCTTCGCCGCCGGCGCCAAGCGCCTGCTCCAACCAATTAGCCAACGACGCCCGGTCATCGGCGCGCGTCTTGGGCGGCAGCTCCAGCAAAACATACAGGCCGCGCTTGGCACGGGTGAGCGCCACATACAACGTGCAAAATGCCTCGTAGCGCTGGTCGGCGGCCCAGCGGGCCTCCGCCTCGCGCATGTGCGGCAGGATATCGCGGGCCCATTTGGGTGGCGTCTGGCTGATCCAGCCGTCGCCTTCCGCCACGCTGAACCGTTGGGTCTGCGGAATGTCATCAGTCGGCACATCCGGCAGCACCACCACATCGAAACCGAGTCCCTTGGCCTTGTGGATGGTCATCACTTGCACCGCCGCCACGCCCGGACTTTGCGCCACCTCGAGACGCTCCACCCGGTCGGCCGCCTCGCGCACACTCGCGCCGCCTTGTGCATCCAGCGCCGCGAGCGCCGCGAGCACGTCGCCGGCCCGCCGCCGCCCAAAGTCAGACAACTCGTCCCAACCAGGCTCGATCACCTCCTCGAGCATGCCGGCAAAACCCACCGTTGCGGCGCGCCCCGATAAACCCTCCCAAACCGCCTGCCACGCCTCGCCAAAGCGCCCGCGCAGCAGCGCCGCCAACGGCGACATTTCTATCACCTCGCGCGCAAAGCCATCCGCGGGATCCGCCAGCCACTTGAGGATATGGCCTAACACAATGCCCACAGCATTGTCTTTCGCCGGTTCGCGCCGGCCTTCCTCGATCACGTCAAAATCCGCCGCCCGCAGGTGGTCGGCCACCTCCCGCACTTGGTTGTTATTGCGCAGCAACACGCCACAGGTAACCGCGCGCTGGCCGATTCCCAACTCGCCTAACAATTCAGTCAGCCGCTCCAAGCGCTCGGCCCATTTGCCGGCCACCATTTCCACACGTGCCTCGCCGCGCTTAGCCGGATTTTGCAACGCGGCGGTCGCCACATGTTCCTCACACCGCCAGCGCACGGCTGCCTGAGCAAATAAATTTTGCAGGATCGACTGGTTGCCGCACACTTGGTTGACCAGTGCCAACACCTCCGGGCACGAGCGCCACGATTCATCCATCGGCTCGATTTCCAGCTCGAAGCCCTGATAGCGCCGCATCACCTCGTCAAACAAGCCAACATCCCCGCCGCGCCAGGCATAAATTGCCTGCTTGCGATCCCCCACGATGAACATGGACCCCTTGCCATCATCAGCCGCCGCAGCCTCATCCAACAAAGGTTGCAGGCCTAACCAATCCGCCCGGCTCGTATCTTGGAATTCATCCAGCAACCAATGGTCGTAGCGTGCGTCCAGCCGGAAATCCACCGCATCGCGCCCCAAGCGTGCCTTCTCGCTCCCGGCCCACTCGCCCATCAGGAATTTCACGTCGTCAAACCCCAGCATCCCGCGTCGGCGCAAGCGCTGCTCGCACAAGGCATCGAAGCTCGCCACCACCTCGCGCACCGCGCGAGTCCGCTGCAAGGCTGCCGCCATCTCGCAATGGGCCGCGAGTTCCACCGCCTCGCGCAGTGCCGCGCCCGCCGTCCCGCCAATCACAAATTCCTTGAAATACTTCAACTCCAGCCCACCGGCACCATTCGCCGCAGCTGCCGCCAGCACGCTTTCCAACAATCCGCTCGCGCCACCCAAGCTGCCGCTGCCGATCGCGTGCGCCTCCAAGTCATTGAGCACCTTTTCCAGCGCCGCGCGCTGCCGCTTGTTAGTCGTTTTGATTGAGTCCAAGCCCGCCCGCACCGTGGCTAACAGCCCGTGCTTGCCTTGCTCCCATGCCCCCGGGGTTTCCCCCGCCAAAATTTCAGGTCCCCACGCCAGCTGGCGCGTCGCCCGGTAGCGGCCTTGCCACTCCGCCACGAATTCGCGCAACCCGTCCAAAACCCGCAGGCTTTCCTTGCCCAGCATCGCCCGCCGGAACGCATGAAAAAACGCGTCGCCGCCGCCATCCGCCGGTGCCGCACCCAACACCGAACCTAGCAATTCATCGCGGGCCGCGGCCGCCCGCGCTCCCTCCAGCAAATCGAAGCGCCCACCCGTCAGTCCCAGTTCATACTGAAACCCGCGCACCACCTTGGCGAAAAAACTATCCATCGTGCCGAGCATAATGCGTGGGAGTACCCGCAGCACCCGTTCCAACGCCTCACCGAAATCCGCCTCTGGCAGTGCCAGATCGTGCCGCAACTTGGCTGCCGCCGCCTCACTGGTAGCCGCCGCGGCCAGCTTGGTGAGCACGGCGTCGGCGAACTCGCCCGCCGCCTTGCGCGTGAATGTTAGCGCGACAATTCGTTCCGGCGCCACTCCGCGAGCCACCAACCCGATCACCCGGTTGCCCAACTGAAACGTCTTGCCCGACCCCGCCGAGGCCAGAATGAGCAGGTTTTTCTTCGGGATGATCATCGCTGCCAGACAGCCTGCCGATGCTGTGGGAAATGTCACGCCCGGATGCGGGGGGGCTATGGAGCCACCACATTTTGTGGTGGTAGCGGAAGAGTGGCCCATGCATGAGTACCGAAGACGCGGATTCATGGCCGCTTCTTCCGCACGACGACGCTAACGTCGTCGCTCCTTACGGGCCGCGCCGCCTACCCACCCCTCAAGAGAGTTTCTCCGCCGCGGCGTGGGCACGCAGCGCGGGGATGAGTTTGAGCACAACCACCGCGCAGGTGAACAACGCCATCGCGGCGCAGGCGAAGTACGGCCAGGCCGGATGCATCATGAATAAAATGCCCGCAAACAACGGGCCGGCGATGCGTGCGAGGCTGCCCATCGACTGCGCGACACCGAGGGTGGCTCCCTGGTCGCTGGCTGGGGTGAGGCGCGAGATCAAGCCGAAGATCGGTGGCCGCGACAGGCTGGAGGCAAAGCCGAGCAGCGCCAGCCAGCCTAACAGCGGATACCAAGCGCTGACCCATGGGATGCTGGCCAGGCTCACGCCGTAGAGCAGCAAGCACAACGCGATCAGACCGGCCTCGCCCATGCGCTTGAGCAGGGGACGATAGACGCCGCCCTGGGCGAGCACGCCGATGAAGCCGGTGAACATGAATAAATTGCCGATGGTGGTGGCGTCGCGGCCTTTGTAATCGAGGTGGAAATTGTGGCTAACCAGCAAGCCGAGGGTGGTTTCAAAACAGGCGAAGGCGAAGGTGCTGAGGAAAAACACGGTCACCGCCAAGCCGATTTGCGGGTGGGCGAGGGTGCGGGTCCACTGGATGAAGCGCGGGAGGTGGCCGGCGTGTTCGGAGGTTTTGCGCAGGGTTTCGGGCAGCAAAAACACGGCCAGCAAGAAATTGAGCGCGCAAAACCCGGTCGCCGCCCAGCCCGGACCGGCCACTCCGAAGTGCTTCAAACTCACCCCCCCGAGCCATGGCCCGAGCACAAAGCCGAGCCCGAAGGCCATGCCGATGAGCCCCATCCGCCGCGAGCGCAACTCGGGCGGCGTGATGTCGGCGATGGCCGCTTGCGCAACCGCCAGATTGGCCCCGAAAAACCCCGCTAGCATCCGCGATAGGAAAAACACCGCCAGCGCCCAGCGCCCAGGCATCCCCGAACCCAGCGCAAATACCCCGTATGCCAAGGTCGCCCCCAGCGTGCCGATAAGCATCGGCTTGCGGCGACCAACTCGGTCGCTCCAGCGCCCCCACAACGGCGAGCACACGAATTGCATCAGCGAGTACACGCCCATGATGGCGCCGATTTCCCAGCCTTTGGCCGCATTGTCCTGAGCATAAATCGGCAAAATCGGGATGACGATGCCGAAGCCGACCAAATCCAGGAACACGGTGAGAAAAATCACTCCAAGGATGCCCTTGGAGGCGGCGGGGGCGGGTTTGTCAGATGAGCTCATGGAAAGGGCCAACAGTGTAGGAAGTCCCGCGCAATGCGCAAGGCGGAGGATGAAAAATCTTTTTTGGATATGGGGACAGATGAATTGGATATGGGGACAGAGAAAGAGTCACACGGCGTGGATAAGGGGACAGAGAAAGAGTCACATGGGGACAGATGAATAGTTGGATAAGGGGACAGCGAAAGAGTCACACGGCGAGGCGCGCCAGCAAGCTGGCTGGGCATGGCGGCAGCGAGCTGCCGCACTCCGGGTTACGGACTCGCCCGAGTGCGGCAGTCTAAGGCGCTGGCTTACAGCGGGGCGAGCAGATGGGAGAGGGTGTCGGAGTCGATTTGAAGTTTGGCGGTGTCTTCGGAGAGGAGCGCCTCGACGAGGGCGGACTTTTGTTTTTGGAGGTCGAGGATGCGCTCTTCGATGGTGCCGCGACAGACGAGCTTGTGCACGAACACCGGCTTGGTCTGGCCAATGCGGTGGGCGCGGTCGGTGGCTTGGTTTTCCGCGGCTGGATTCCACCAGGGGTCGTAGTGGATGACAGTGTCGGCCGCCGTGAGATTGAGGCCGGTGCCGCCGGCCTTGAGCGAGATGAGGAAAATGGGGACCGTGCCGGTCTGGAATTTTTTAACGAGGGAGGCGCGCTCGGTCGTTTGGCCGGTGAGTTTGAGGTAGGGAATCTCTTCGAGGACGAGGTGCTCCTCGATCAGGGCGAGCATGGAGGTGAACTGGGAAAACAGCAGGATGCGGCGGCCTTCCTCGAGGAGGGTGGGCAGCAATTCGCCGGTGAGGTACTCGAGTTTGGCGGACTCGTTGATTTTTTGGGCGGCAGCAGATTTGAGGAGCTGAGGATGACAACAGATCTGGCGGAGCTTGAGCAAGGCGTCGAGAACAATGATGTGGCTCTTGGCCAGACCTTTGGCGGCGATGGCCTCGCGGACGCGTTCGTCCATGGCGGCCCGCACACTTTCATAGAGGTCGGTTTGTTTGGGACGGAGGTCGATGCCGTGGATAATCGTGGTTTTTTCCGGCAACTCGGTGGCAACCTGATCCTTGGTCCGGCGCAATAGCAGCGGGGATACGCGGCGGTTGAGGGCGGCTTGGGCGCTGCTAGAGTGGTCGCGCTCGATGGGTTTGCGGATGTAAGCGTTGAAAGATTTTTCGTCGGAGAGGAAGCCGGGCATGAGGAAGCGCATGAGGCTCCAGAGTTCGCCGAGGTGGTTTTGCATGGGGGTGCCGGACAGACAGATGCGCTGGGCGGCCCTGAGTTTGTAAGCGCTCTGGGCGGCGAGGGCCTTGGGGTTTTTGATGTACTGCGCCTCGTCGAGGACCACCACCTGCCAGTCCTGCTTGACGAGTTGGTCGAAGTCGCGCACCAGCAACGGATACGACGTAAGCACGATATCCGCAGCGGGAATTTGGGCGAAATTTTCACTCCGATTGCTGCCGTGGAGGGTCAGTACCTTGAGGTGAGGGGTGAATTTTTCGGCCTCCTCGGCCCAGTTGGGGACGACGGAGGTGGGGGCGATGACGAGGGACGGTTTGGCCGGTGATTTGGCGTGTTCGGCGGCGAGATGAGTGAGGGTTTGGAGGGTTTTGCCGAGGCCCATATCGTCGGCTAGAATACCGTGGAGGCCGTGCTGGGCAAGGAATTGCAGCCAGCGAAACCCCTCGTGCTGATAGGGCCGAAGCTCGGCTCGGATGCTGGCGGGGATGGTCACCGCCGGCAGGCCTTGGATGTCGCTCAGGTTGCGGCCGAGCGCGGCGAGGGAGCGGGTGGTTTCCGAGGTATCGATGGCCAGGTTGTGGGCGAGGCCGGCGGCTCCGAGGCGGTCGAGGCGGAGAGCCCCGCTGCCTTGGGGCATGCCGTGGAACAGGTGGCGGACTTGCTCGACGAGGTCGAGGAAGCGACGGGCGGGAAAGCGGACGTGACCATCAGTGGGTTGATCGCAAGGCAGCAGCAGGGTATCGGGGATGAGATCAGAGTCCGGGTAGCGGGCATGCCAATCCTCGGCAATCGCCTGGGCAATCTGCGGAATGAGACTCACCCGCTTGCCGTTGAATTCGGCACTCACATCGAAGCGAAACCAGTCGATGCCGTGATCCGGATCACTTTCAATGGCAGGGAAAAAATCCAGGATATCGTGGATGATCAGGCCGAGTTGTGGATCGGATTCGATGAGCCAGCCACGGGCCGTGAGGTCGCGGAAGGCCGGCGTGTCCATGAACTCAAGCCAGTCGGCAGCGCGGGCATTGGGCGTACGGAGGACGATGGCGTTGCGGTTCTTGGCATTGAGTTCGCGCTCAGGATAATGCTCGTAAAGCGGGCTCAGCCCGTAATCGCTGAGGTCGCAACACAGCGCCGCCTCCACCCCGGCATCTCGCTCGAGAATGACGCGGGTATCGCCGTCGAACCAGGAGCTGCGGGGAGTGGCGTTGGGGTCCAGCACTGGCTGAGGCGGGCAGCCTGGATAGCGGAAGGTGAGGTGAGCGGCGACGTGGCGTTTCAGATAGACGCCGGCGAGCACCTCGGTGATGTAGAGGCAAGGAACTGGAACTAGGCCGCTGAGTGTTTGCGCCGCTTGTTCGGCTGGAATGGGCAACGGGTATTGCGGAAAAACGGCGGCCAGTTGCTGGCCGAGAGCGGCGAGGTGGTCGGGCGCGACGCTCGGCCCCTGACTCCACAGCTTCAAAATCGCCGCTGGCAGGTGGCTTTGCAAGAGCCCGAAGGTGAGCGACTCGGGATCGAGGTAGCGCAGCGGCTGAGTGGGAATGAGCAGCAGACCGGGCGATGGCAGGCTAAGGATCGGGCTGGCGCCGCCATCAGCGAGGGGCTGCCAGCCGGCTTCGACGGGCAGCGGCGGGCCTGCAGTGAGCGCCTTGTAACGATCTGAACGGCGGTAGGTGTCGGACTCATGGCCAAAGAACAGGCGTCCGGTGGCCAGCGCGGGTTCGAGGATCGCGTCCCACGCGTTGCCTTCGAGGGGGAGGATGCGATCCCAGTGGTAGCTTTGGCGGGCATTTTGGTGGAAGGTCGCGCAAATCGGTAGATCCTCAGCCGTCATGTACTTGGGAGGGCGTGAGAGGTCAGCGGTGGCGTTGCCGGGTTCGATGGAGATGCCGGACTTGTTGTGGGTGCCGACGCGCAGGGCAAATTGGAGTTCGTGCTGGCCGGATGCCGGATGGCCAGCCGGCACTTCGATGCAATAGGCGAGAAACTTGGTGTAGGGCTTGGTGGCTTTGGGCGGGGAGCTCGCCGCGATGCCAGCCTGTTGGATTTTATCGATCCAAACGGCCAATTCGGCGCTCCAAACGACTGAGTGGCCGTTGGGAACTGCGGCAACGATGGAGTGGAGTTTTTCGAGCACGGCCACGGCGTGCCGACAGTTGACGGCGTCATGGCAGGTGCATTGCGCCACCAAATCGAATTCAGAACGCTTCGTACGACGGCCATAAGAATCACTAAAAAAGAGATAGACCTGGGTGCGGTGGGCTTGCGCATGGGTGTGCTGGACACTCGCATTGAGCAACAGCGCATCGGTCTCGCGCTTGACCTTGATGGACTCAACCACGCAACTGCTGCCGTGCCGTTGGACCTCCGGGTGGAACATGTCCCGCCAAGTCCGAGCTTTCAGCCATTGGAGCAGTGGCGGGAATAAGGCCAGACGGTCAATGTCGGGAAAGCTCATGCGGGGTGAAAATGCTGGGATGGAACGGAACCGGCGGGGGTCGGGGCAAGCTATGACGTGCCGCAGCGAAGGCAAGTGGAGAGTGCGTGAGCGCTGGCGGAAAATGCCAGCAGCGCACAACGCGCTCAGGTAGCAGGCGATAAGGAGCCGTCACATTTTTGTGGTGGTGGCGGAAGTGTGGCCCATGAATGAGCGCCGAGGCTCTTCTTATGGGCGGTCCTTCCGCACGACGACACGAATGTCGCCGCTCCTTACCGGCTAGTCCAGGGCCGTCCAATGCTCGATATCGACGGGGCCGACGGGGATGTTGCGGATTTTGAGCGATAGCGGCAGCCGTCGGTCGATTTTGGTCGGCTCCTCGGCGAGCATCAGAATGCCGGTGAACTCGTGATCAAACTCGCGCAATTTGAGTCGCACGCGTCGGCCGACTGGCACGCCCCACTCGCTGCGGATGAGCTGCAGGTGCTCCTCGCGTTGCAGGCGCCAATTGTCAAAGCCGTCGGTGTTGCCGGAATCGAAATCCAACACCCCTTGGGAGCCATCATCATCCATGGCAGCCGCGGTAGATTACTTTGGAATCGAGGCGTCGAGTTGCTCGAGGGCCAGCACGGTGTAGGCGGTGACTAATACGGCATTGGACTCCATAAAGCGGCCGTCATCATTGACCCAGGAGCCGTTTTCGCGCTGGCGGGAGAGGAGTTTTTTGCCGAGGTCATTGCGCCAATCCACTTCGGAACCATTGGCGAGTTTGAGGGTGTTGAGGTTGGTAGCTGTGAGGGCCTTGGCCATGGTTTGATAGTAATAATACAAACCTTCGGGCCCCATGCCCGGGTTTTCGTCCACCGAGTAGTTCTTGCCTAGCCATTCCTTGACGGCGAGCACGCGCGGGTCGTCGGCGCTAACCTTGGCATAGATGAAGGAGAGCAGGCCGGCATAGGACATGGACCCGCAAGAGCGCAGGGCGCTGCGATCATCGGGAAGTTTGTCCGTGCCGCCTTTGGATTCGGTCGGAGAATACGTAAAACCGCCCTTGTTTTTTGGATCGTTGGAGGCTTTCCCTTGATCGTTGGTTTCCTCGAGGTTTTGGCAGCGCGAGATGAAGGTGATCGCTGCGCCCCAATCAAGGTCGGGCTGGCTGCCAAATTTCCCGTCATCGACGATTTTCTTGGAGGTGGCGAGCGCTTCGATGGCCAGATACGTGTTGGACAGGTCGGTGTGGTCCTTTTTAGAGCCGTAGCCGATGCCACCATCGTTGAGGTTGTCGGTTTTGCCTTTGTCGCCGAGGTCCCACTGATTGTCGATGATGTGCTTGCGGGCCTTGACGGCGGCGGCGTCATAGTCGGGGCGGCCGGCGGCCACGATGGCGCAGAGGGCAGTGGAGGTGTTGTAAACTGAAAGGCCGCGATTGTAGATGCCACCGTCGTCCTTCTGTTGGGCCAGCAACCAGGCATAGCCTTTGTCCAAGTGCGGCGGCAGAGCGGCTTTGCGGTCGAGGTTGGGGTCGCGGGCGGCGGCAGTGAGGGCCAGCGCGGTGAAGGCCGGTAAACCCTCGTCATCCCAGTTGCCGACGGGCTTTTGCTGGGTTTTGAGCCAAGCGTTGCCGCGGGCGATGGCCTGGCGCATCTCCTGTTGCAGCGACAGGTAGCGAGAGGCGTTGTCCGGGGCGGCGACGGCAAGGCCGGCGCTGAGCAGGAGAATGGCTGGGATGGCTTTCATAGGAGGGGCGGGCTGGGGGTGGGGTTGCTACGGATCGAGGCGCCTAGGTAAGCCGTCTCACACAGGTTGGATCGCATGGCCAGCGCGCCGGGTCAATCCATCGCTGTGGACAAAAATTGTCCGGGAGAGCTTGGGGTGGGCTGGTTTTCGTCCGTGGAGTGGCGAGTGAGTCTGAACGCGGCGGTTATGGAGTGGCTGGCGGAGGATTGAGGGAACGGCCGAATTTATCCCAGTGGCGGCGGGTGATATGACATTCGATGGCGTGGAGCGGGGCTTCGTCGGCGCTGATCGGCATGAGCGTTGGGAAGCCGAGAGTTTGGAGGCGGTTGCCGGTGAGGAGGAACAGCTTGCGCAGCAGCTCGGCTAGCGGGATTTCGGATTTGGTGACCGTGAACGAGAGGGTTTCGGTGGTGGGGGCTTTTTCAGCGGATCCGCTGATCCAGATGGCAACGGTCGAATTAGTGCTCTTGGAGGTGCTTTTGCGGTTGATCGCGACCTTGCTGGTGACTTTCAAGACGCCGCAAGTGGCCAGCTCCAGGCTGTGGGCGGCTTGTTCGAGGTGGGTTTTGAGGGATGCTTCGAGTTTGCCGCCGGTGCTGGCGTGGATGACGATGGGGATGGGTTTGGTCAGGTTGCGTTTCGGCGCGGGTAGGGTTGGACGCAGGCGTTGAATCGCGGCGCTAGCGGCGCTGGCTTGGGCCGGATCTGCGGTGGTGGCATCCAGCACGCGCTCCCAGGCCAGCAGTGTGCGGGGCAATTCGCCGGCAGTTTCCAACAGTGAGGCGAGTTCAATGAGATGGCGGGCACCTTTCGGGGCCAGTTCCGCGTATGTGTTGAGGCCGGGGTTGGGGTTGAGATCGCCTATCTCAACAGCCGGCTCCGGCTTTTTCTCCGGGCTTGGATTGGGCATCGCGGGCCGGGCTGGCGCGGCTTGGGGGGCCGGGATGGGATCGTGGATTTGCGCTGGCGGGAGCGCGGCGGCCGTGCGCTGGCGAACCATGCTGAGTTGCGCCTCCGTCGGAGGTGTTAGAAAATCCATGTCGCGCACGCCCAACCACCACACGACGAGAGGTGCGGTGATCAGCAGGAGGATCGAGAGGGACAAGGGGATGCGCACGGGCCGATCCTGGCCTGTCGCAGGGCCGCCGCAAAGCCGAAAGCGCGGGTACACGCATCATTCCCCAGGCACCAGTCCCCCGCTCACAACAAAAGGCATCCCGTGTGGGATGCCTCATGCTATGAAAAAACGTGTTGTGGGCCGGCTCAGCTGTCGGATTTGACGAGCAAGGCACGTTTGCCGACGCGGTCGCGGAGGTAGTGCAACTTGGCGCGGCGGACCTTGCCCTTGTTGGTGACCTCGATTTTGGCGATGCGCGGGGTGTGGAGCGGGAACACGCGCTCAACGCCTTCGCCGTAGGAGATTTTGCGCACGGTGAACGAGGCGTTCACGCCGCTGCCACGGCGGGCGAGGACAATGCCGGCAAAGATCTGGACTCGTTCCTTGCCGCCTTCCACGACGCGGGTGTGGACCTTGACGGTGTCGCCGACGTGGAACTCGGTCACGTCTTGTTTCAATTGCTCTTGCTCGATTTTTTTGATGATGTCCATGGGGTCCTCCTTCGCGGGAAATTAATGCTAGTTTCGCGTCTTGGTCAGGGCGACCAGCGGTGCGGGCGGGAGAGCTAGAGGATGTGCGGTGAAATTGCAACTGCGAAATTCATCCGAGGGACGGTTTTCCGTAAACTTTCTGCGGATCGAAGGTCAGGCCGGGCTCGACAAGCTCCAATTTGGCCCCGCCCGTATTGCCATTTGCGAGTACCCGGCGGTAAAAACACGAGTTGCGGCCGGTGTGGCAAGCCCCCGCGCCAATTTGCTCGACGAAGAGGATGAGCGCGTCCTGGTCGCAGTCGGCGCGGATCTCCACGATGCGCTGGATGTGGCCGGAAGTGGCGCCTTTATGCCAGTATTCCTGGCGGGAGCGCGACCAATAGACCGCTTCGCCGAGTTCCAGGGTGCGGCGCAACGATTCGGCATTCATGTAGGCGAGCATCAGCGGCTCGCGGGTGGTCGCATCCATGGCCAGCGCCGGAATGAGCCCGTCGCCATCAAATTTCGGCGCAAACGTGGCGCCTTCTTCGAGTTCGGCTTTGCTGCCGCGCGGGGCAAAAGGGTGGGTGGAATCCATGCGCCAAGTCTGTGAGCCGGGCAGCGGGTTGTCCAGCACACAATCCCAGGCGCAGTGACGTCGGCCGCGCGGATTTTTTGCATGGAGCCTGGATGATGGGGCGCGGGCTAAGGAGCCACCACATTCGTGTGGTGGTAGCG
>Ga0209084_1002571_pt1 | contig 13983 bp, 14 predicted proteins | sample C_130820_MF_Meta_FD_187309 | JGI IMG/M metagenome (GOLD analysis project Ga0209084, IMG submission 187309) | Freshwater microbial communities from Lake Croche, Canada to study carbon cycling - C_130820_MF_MetaG (SPAdes) (version 2) | ecosystem: Environmental > Aquatic > Freshwater > Lake... | reverse complement strand
AATATATTAATCTTACCATGCGTTCTATTCGAAAAGTACAATGTGATTGTACGTTACTTGATTTGTGTTCAAATAATCCAGACATATTAACCAGAGAATATGATGGATATATTTTTGATAAAATAACTCGCACAGATGGATTATTTCAATATATTGTATTTCTACCTGATTTAAAATTGTCCTCTCGAATTACATCGAGAGAAGATATTGCTAATTTTGAAGCGCGTCAATTTCAGTTGTATATTTTTCATAATGAGGAAAAATTTAAACAGAAAATTCGCCTTCAGTTGTTGTAGGCATAGACCCTACGCTATCTACCCGTCCATACTTTAATTAAAGGTAAATGCTGGAAATTTTGTTTTTGATGAAACCTTGTTCCCCATTTCATATAACTTTGTATGGTCCCATATAATGTTGTTTTTTTATGTATTTTTTGTAACAAACAAGCAATAACTCTTTCAAACGATTGTCTATTATGTCTAGTTAATACATGTCCTAATAATTTACTTATTCTATATTTAGTATTAACTTCTGTTAAAAAATCATGTGTAATTACAACCATTCCACCAAAACATCCTTTCCACAACGTTTTGTCTTTATAAAATGTAAGTAATTCCTCATCATTAAATACCTCTATTAAACGGGTTTCGTCTGGTATTTGATCCCATTTATGTTCAAATTCCCACATTATTGCGTATTTTTCAACATGAAAATCTATGTTTGCGTTTACAAATACTGAATCATGAAGTATTACAGCCGTATCAAATAATTTATTTTGTAAATAATAATAATATGGTAATAATTCACCTCGGCCTGGAAATTTGCTTTGAATTATAGTTGTATTATACATAACATAATTTGTAATATAATCATAATTACTATTGTCGTCTATAATAAGTATCCAATTTTCTGGGTAGTATTTCCTTATGCATTCATAACAGTGAATCCAATATTTGTTTGTTAATTTATTGTTTACGTGTCTTAATATAATAAATCCAATTGAACCCATTTTAATACAATATAAAATATACGTATTTTATATTTTGTTGCGCAAAATTGTAATTACATTATTCATCCATATTTCCACTTGTTCATCCATATCCGTCGCATCATCTAAACAGGTTAATTCCATCATTCGTATCCCAGACATTTCGGCAAGTCTTTTATCAAGCATTTTTCCACAATAACAAAATTTACTATAATTTGAATTCCCTAGGGCCAAAACTAAAAAATGTTTCCCTTCAAACGCACATTTATTTGAATTAGGTTGTTTGAATTGTCTCCAACATTTGATGGAATTATCTGGCATATCTCCATTTCCCGTAGTAGAACATAACACAATTATATATTTTACATCATCAAATGATTTATTACACGAGTTATTCAATGTTCCATAAACACAATCCATATCCGTTTTAGTAAGTATTTCTTCACAAAGTATTTTAGTAATACTTTCCGCATTTCCGGTTTGTGAACCATATAAGACACACACCTTATCTTTACTCATGTTATATTATACTATAACATGTGTATATTATTTCCTACAATATAATAAATGGATTTGCCTACTTAAAGAAAACATCACAGTTTGCCATCATATCATATTTTAATTCACCGGTTTCTTTACACTAATTAATTTACAATATTAAACACACATTTATATTTCTTAACAATTTGTAAATAAGCATTTGTTTCATTTAAGATATCGTCATCTATATAATTATTTAAATTGTCATCTATATAATTATTTAAATTAATATAAATAAAATTATCTTTTAACAAACTATTAGGTATTATTAAATTATCACAATCACTGATTAAAATAAATTTAAATACTAAATTAGGATTAATATTAATTTCATTTTCTTCTATATTGTCAGCATTTTTACAATACCTAATAAAAAATATAGTGTGTTGTTCTTTAATAGTATGAATTAATCTTTCATAGCGTCTTGTATATTTTTGGGTTATTTCATTTATACTATTTTCATTAAATTCGTGAATATCATGGTGTGATTTTAATAAATCAAAATTTTTAAAATTAATAGATGTAGTGTTTAAAGCATTTGGATATATATAGTTACTTTCAAATAAAATTGGCGTGTTTTCTAATATTTGATTTACACTTTTCATACTTGCCGCCAACCAATCAAAAAATTGGGTTTCACCTTCAATTTTGGTAAATTTAATAATGCTGTCTTTAACAGCGCAAGCGTTACCTTCATATGATGCGGATAATGATAAATACATATATATATGTGGATTATTGTATAAAACACAGAAATAATGATTATAAATTAAGTACGTTATTTTTGTCTAGTTTACCTAAAATTTTGGAAAAATAAATCGTCTAACCCACTTAAAGAAATTATTCCTTATCCACCATGATTTCTTTGGAAATACGTTTAATAATTTTATTTTCATTCACTGAATCCACACATCCAATACCGCCCATGGCTTCAATAACCATGGTATTATATTGAGTCGCGATTTTTGTCGCACATGTTTTATAATCCGGATACTTTACTTTGAACTCGCTAATAAGTTTCGCATTTTTGTGCGCAATATACTTAATTGCCTTGCGGAGTTTGGGTTTTGATTCTTCTTCTTTATCCCATTTGCCGTCATCTTTCACATACATAACCTCCCTCTTCTGGTCTGTGCAGTGAACCGGCCGTTCAGTAATGTCCATACTCTGTAAGTTCTTTATGATGATGTTGGACATTCCATTTACAAAACCTATTTCCCCCATTCTCTCCAAATCACATAATTGTAACTTTAAAGAATCAACAAAATCCATAATATTCATGGCGTTTTTGCATGTTTCGTTCAGAAAAAATTGTAAGTTAAACGTTTTGTTATGACTATTGGTATGGTTATTTGTAGTATTATGCGACCCAGTTTTGATAACTTCCAGCATCATTTGTTGAGTAGATTTATGCTCTTCTATCATCATGTTTTTTAATTCACTATTTTCTTTAATAAGCATCATGACTAACTCTTTATCTATCACAAAATTATTATCTGGGGGTGTATTTGTTACTAATGGAATCATATTTTGACATTTTTTTTTATGTTTATAATAGCCACTGTCGTATTTATAACTTTTACCACATTTACACATAAAGTTATTGGAGATTTTTGATGATTTGGCACTATCCATTCCTATCCATTTGCTGTTATTTTCATGGTTTATGTGTTTTGCGGTTGTCAAATGTTTATTATATTCGGTGGATTTACATGTATGATAGTCACACATTTCACAGTTAAATTTTTTGGAGATTTTCAGAGATTTTTTACTATCCATTACTATCCTTTAATGGATAGTGCGAAAATCTCCTAAATTCTTTTCCGCAAAAATAATATAAAAAAATAAAATTTTATCGTCACAAAATGAAAATTATTTTTTTGGGGACCATACGCTAAAAATATTTATGCAGCAAATGTTTTTGTTTTTCCAAGTTTATTTTGAAAAATCAGAATTTGGACATTATTTTTGTCCATTTTTCACTTTCCCAAAAAAGTCTTGGAAAAATAAAAACACGAATTTATATAATAAATGGATTTATCTACTTAAAGAAAAAAAAACTTATTCAATGTTAGTAAAAATGATTAAATCGGCTGGGTGGAATTATAAAAAGCGGGTGTAAAGAGGTTCATCATATGATTCTGGTTATTATCTATTATATTATTTTGTGTGTGTATAATCTTTTTTAATTCGCTATTTTCTTTCATGAGTAATGTAACTAATTCTTTATCCACTACAAAATTATTACTTGTATCCGGGGTTTGTTTACATGTTTTGCTATGTCTCCATAATCCAGACCGTTCTTTATAAGATTTTTTACATGTGTTACACACAAATTTTGCGGCTTTTTCTGGTATTAAATTGATGATATTTGCAGATAACACACGTTTGTTATGTTTAACCGTGGTTAAATGCTTTAAAAAATTACTATTTTTACAGCATGCAAAGTCACATTTTTCACACCAAAATTTGAATGAACTGTGGTCGACCCTAGGCATTTTAATTACACTAGGCAATATTTTAACGGGTTCTTTATGTTTAGGCACGGGTTTAACAGCAGGCATTGGTTCAATGCTATTTAGGGTTGCATTTAATAAAACAAAATATTCCTGTTCTTTTATTCTCGCTTCGAATTGATTATTGCAGGTAAAAAAATGAACAATCTCCATGCGCCAATTTGTCCAACCACCATGTTCTCTCATTATTGCGTATAATTTACATGCATGATTAGTTGATTTTGGATTTACACAACTTTGCTTATGAGCGCGTCTTCGCTGAACAAAATTAGTGGTATGACCAACATACACATCTTTTATGCAAGTATCTTTACACGTAATCTTGTAAATAATTGTAGTAGAATAATCTATTTCAGTCTTTGACATTAGTTTAACATGCGGTCTTATTTTTATATTATAATCGTCTTGTGTTAACTACTTTTATTTCCCCGCCAAAAAAAAACACGAATTTATATAATAAATGGATTTGCCTACTTAAAGAAAATACGTACAAATAATACAAATCAAATATATTGCTATCAAATAAATTGTTACCTAAACTAGAGTAGATTGTGTATTGTATAATGGAGGCTGAGTATGTGTTTCCGCTATGGGAATTCTTACAAATTGCGTTGCCAATTCATTTTGTTGTATAGCTAGTCTGCAGATTTCGTCCGTTTGATTATATATATGAACCAATGATAACCCATTTTGCTGAACCGCTAGTCTGCATATGTCGTCCGTTTTATTTTTAACATACACTATCGCATAACCATTCTGTTGTACAGCCAGTTTACAAATGTCTTCTGTTTGGATTTTCACAAATCGTAAAGCGTGTCCATTATATTTAACCGCCAATTTACATATTTCGTCGGTTTGAACTGTCACTAATTGTAGACTATCCCCATCATGTTTAAAAGCCAATTCACATATTTCGATTGTATAATCTCTTACATAATGTAGAGCAAAGCAACTAATATTTAACGCCATTTCGCATATTTCAAGCGTTTGGTCTTTTACATAAACCAACGCATTCATATTTTGATTAATCGACAGTTTACATATTTCTAGCGTTTGATTTTTTACAATATGTAATGCTAGTCCGTTTTGTGTTACGGCGAGTCGACACAAATTGTCTGTTTGATTCTTTACGTACTGTAAAGCATACCCATCTTTACGGATGGCAGTTTCATATATTTCTTCGGTTGGTTCCTTCACATAAGGTAAAACAGCAGGAATATTTTGAACAGCAATTTTACATAGCTCTTCTGTTTGGGATTTAACAAAACGGATTAAATAGGCGTTTTGTTTAACGGCTAATTTACACAATTCTATATCATTCCAAATATAAAACTCATGAATAGGTACTTTATTATCAAAATCAAGTATAAATTTGTCCGCTTTAAAACTATTCAATTCGATGTAAACCAATGCTTCGGGTGGAATGGTTACTTTTGCTATGTAACCCTGTTTTTGTATGTAGCCATTATGCAAATGAATCCACATGGGTAGATTACTACATTCAGTAAAATACAAACCGCCCTTTGAACACGATTCCGTTGGATTAAACGGAATATGGTCTATATTTAGGCCGTGTTTATATTCAAAATTATTATGCTTACATTTTTTGTTTAAAACTTTATAAAACTCCGTATTAGGATAGTTATCATTAAAATCTTTTCCTGAAAGAACTGTCATTATCTGGTCGTATGATACAATTATTGTATTGTTTCTAATTCATTTTTTTTTAAATTAAGCACATTCTAGTGAGTGATGCAGACAATTTGATGAAAACCCTATAAACCCCGCATTACCTATATGCCATATTGTTCTATTATAATGGTTCCATGATTTATAGTAAATACTATGTAAATATCCGCAAAATCCGCACATAAATGGTATTACTGATATAGGACACTCATATCCCATTTTAATAAAAACCACAATATATATACATTTTTTAATACATTCTTCATTTAACCGTAATTTCAACACGTAATGTAGCACAACCGCGAATATATCCAATAAGGTGATATTAATATAGTGCGGCGGCAATAAAAATGTATTACAAACTAAAATAATACCAACACCATCCATCAACTGAGCATATTGTTTAACATTATTCATATTGTTATATTCAACAATATGATATATACTACTATTTATTGAAAGTAAATATAATCTAAGTAGAATATGATTTGGTATACATGTAAAATATAACGGCATGATTGTAAATAAAAATGATGAAATTCCCGAAGTAATGTCCATAATACTTGAATAATATTTTCTTTTAAAATTGAGTTGTTATAATGATTTTAAATAAACCGCATAATAATATAAATATGACGTCTGTAAGCGAACAATATAGTCCTTTAACCCTTGATATTACCGCCTCTTTAACAAAGGTCGAAAAGAAGGCAGATGGCATATTTATTACGCCTCGAGTGATTATTAAAAAGTTGTTTGATGAAATCGCTTTATTCATAGACAAAACTCCTGCACCATATAAAATATTAGAACCTTCTTGTGGAACATGTGAAATTGTACATTATTGTGATGAACATTTTTCAACCCCCGAAATTCATGCTATTGAAAAAAATAAAAAGCTTTTTGCCGGCATATCCGGGCTACAATTTAAACATCCAGTAAAAATATGTAATCAGGATTTTCTTGATTATGAACCCGGTGCGTTATATCACTTGATTGTCACGAATCCCCCTTATTATGTATGTAAAAAAGATGATATTCCGAATAAATATCATCCATATATTCATGGAAGACCCAATATCTTTGCCCTGTTTATCATTCACTCTATTTCTATGATTTGTCCTGGCGGTTTATTGGCATTTATTGTACCAAGAAGTTTCTTAAACTCAATTTATTATTACAAGACCCGAAACTATATCAAAGAATCGTGCGATATTTTAAAGATTATCGATTTTAGTAAAGATAATCAGTTTATTGATACGGAGCAGTGTACCTTTGGCATAATTTTGAAGAAGAAAATCGACGCTAGTGGCCCGACCGATTGTGAATTTTCTATGAAAATCTCTGATCATTTTATATTCACGCACGATTCACATCAACTGCGGACAATATTTGAAGGAGCTACTACTATTGCGAAAATGGGCCTAAAAGTTCGCACGGGTAGCGTTGTATGGAATGAACATAAGAGCATATTAACATCTACTAATACGTCTACCAAACTTATTTATAACTCTAATATTACAAAACAAAATACTATTGAAATGAAACAATTCAAAAATACGGAAAAATTCCAGTATATCAACATGGATGGGCGTCATCAACCCATTTTGGTTGTCAACAGAGGTAATGGGAATAGCAAATATAAGCTTTCATATGCGTTTATTGAGTCTGGTCCCTATTTAATTGAAAATCATTTGAATGAAATATATGACTCGAGTGGCACCAATTCGTCATTATATGAAAAAATTATTAATAGTTTTAAAAATCCGAAAACGCAATTATTTATTGATATGTATCTTGGTAACAATGGTCTGTCTAAAACCGAACTAGAAACTATATTTCCGATTTATTTATAAAGGAAAACTTCCAGCGAGGATTCGCAATTCCCGCATTATTCCCCCAATTTAAGCGTATGCGAATATTATATTCAAAATTTGCCACGTCTACATCAAAATACAGTTTACCTAGTTTTATTATTTTTTTTATTTGTATGTCAGCGGTATTTACTATCTGAGTATGAAATTTTGTGCAATCCCACATTAAATAAATCTTGTCGGTCTGCGATTCCTTTATTTTTTGCGCAATTTTGACGAAATTAAATGACGATACTAGTGAAGTTGGGTCTATAAATTTTTCCAAGTACTGACTGATAGAGTCTTTTGCTAATTTTCTTTTTTCTATTAGATGTTTTGCTTTTGAAATGTATAATGCGTTATAAAATGGATGTTTATAACTAATGTCACTAATCTGTTTCAAATAAGTATCTTTATCTGGTTTTATTGAGATAATCTCGAGATTATTGTCAATAGCTAAATATTTATCTAGCCAGTGGTCGTAATAGTATTCCGCATAACGTTCGTCACACATATTAAATTTATCGATACAGTCCTTATCAAAAATCTCTAAAAACTGGGGTAGTTTTAAGACCTTTGAATTATTGTGTTTGAATTCTACTTTTTTTTTTGTAATAAATTCCTGGTTCAATCCCATAAATGATAATTTAAAATCATAATTGTGTTTCATTCCTCCCATATGCTCGATTAAAATGTTTTTAAAAGGCATATCACATAACGCATATAAAATGTTTCGCAAATCTTCTAGCAAACTTGACCAATGCGTTCCATATTTAGCGTCGTCTTTAAATACAGAGCACTTCTCATAGTGACATATAATGTTTTCTCTTATACTGTTGGACGTCGAATTATCTCCACGGATTAAACCAGGTGTCAAAAAGTATTTTATGTCATGAACCGCAGGCATCGTATTTATTTTATTTATTTTACTCATTATTAATATGATTTATGTTTAGTTTATTTATTAATTATTACAATAAAAAAATATTCAATTTTTAATAATATTAACACACGTAAATACTAAATTCCTACATAATCTTATCATTGAAATTTTTTACCCGTGCGCGTAATGGAAAGTTGACTACGTGATTTGGAAATATTATTTATTTCCTCCTTAATAGAAGCAATTATCTCAACCGCTTCACAGTGATTACCCGCTAGTGTTTCAATTACTAGATTTGTGTTTGTTTCTGAAATTGCTGTTAAAGATAACTCAAACGAATAATGACGGTTATTTTCTTGGATTTTTTTACCCCAAAACGCATCATAGTGCGTATTATACCCATACACTCGTAGATTACACGTGCTCAATATACTTGGCAAAATGTCGTGTAAATATTGCTTTGATACAGCAAAACAAGCGGATGTTTGCTGTGGGTCAGCGAAGTAATTAAATACCGGTTGTTGGGTTCTGTGCGACATGATAATTGTATTATGTTTAGGTTAAAGTTAACATATTCATTGTAAACTTATTTCGTTTCAATTTAATTATAAATACATATAAAGATATCTTTATAATTATATGTATAAATCGTCGTAACAAAATTATGGTAAAAATATGCTCATTGACCACTTATCCAGATGATAGTTTTTCAAAATATAAAGCGTATTTTGAAAAATTTGAGTATCCGCTACACGTTTTTCAAAAATATGCGATAGAAGGTATTGTCGAAGGACACCATGTATTGGTAACGGCTCCAACCGGTAGCGGTAAAAGTCTACCCGCCGAATTCGCGATTGATTATTTTCATGGTTTGAAAAAGAAAACAATATATTGTTCTCCAATTAAAGCACTATCGAATCAAAAATTTTATGACTTTTCGCAAAAATATCCACATATTAGTATTGGACTCATTACGGGTGATATTAAAACAAATCCTGATGCTGATGTACTAATTATGACAACGGAAATTCTATTGAATAAATTGTATCAAATTAAAAGTACCTCTACTCAAGTAACCTCATCTGTGTCGTTTGATATGGATATTGAACGCGATTTAGGATGCGTAGTATTTGATGAAATACATATGATAAATGATACTGATAGAGGTCATGTATGGGAAAATAGTATTATGCTTTTACCCTTACACATCCAAATGATTGGATTATCGGCGACATTGGATAACCCGGAAAGATTTGCTAACTGGTTGGAAAATCGAGGAATAAAAGAAACAAATAATACCAAAATTGTATATTTGGCTAAAAAAAGTGACCGCGCCGTGCCGTTGACACACTATTCTTTTATTACAACCAATCAGGGTATTTTTAAGGCAATAAAGGATAAAAGCGTACAAGCCGAAATTACTCAGCTTACGAATAAATCTTTTATCATACAAGATGCCAAAGGAATATTTAATGAAGCACATTATTTTAAAATGAACAAAATGTTGAAATTATTCGAAACCAATAATGTTCGCGTCAAAAGAAATCATATATTAAACCAAGTATCGAAGTATTTAGTAGAGAAAGAAATGATGCCGGCACTATGCTATGTATTTTCCCGAAAACAAATTGAAATATGTGCCAAAGAAATTACCACCCCCTTGCTTGAATCCGATTCAAAAATTCCTTATATTGTAAAACACGAGTGTGAACAAATTATACGTAAATTACCAAACTATCCGGAATATTTACAGTTGCCCGAGTATACTACATTAGTCTCTCTCTTGGAGAAAGGAATAGCTACCCATCATTCCGGTATGATGCCGGTATTGAGAGAAATTGTAGAAATATTGTTCTCGAAAGGGTATATTAAATTGTTGTTTTGTACAGAATCGGTAGCTATTGGATTGAATTTGCCGGTAAAAACGACTATATTTACGGACGTTTGTAAACACGATGGGAACACCTTTAGAATGCTACAAGGACACGAATTTGTGCAAGCCAGTGGTAGAGCGGGACGATTGGGAATAGATGTGGTCGGAAATGTATTTCATTTAAATAATTTGTTTAGAAATATGGATACGGTTGGGTATAAACAAATGTTGGCCGGTAAACCACAAACGCTCGTATCAAAATTCAAAATTTCATATAATCTTATTTTGAATTTGATTGATATTGGTAATTCTAATTTAATTGATTTTGCAAGAAAAAGTATGATTACCTGTAATTTAGACGATGAACTTGTTGAATTAAATAGTAAACTGACACTATGTAATACGGATATTGAAAAACTGCGGTTGTGTAGCCAAAATTGTCGCACACCTAAAGAAGCTATTGAAGAATATATGGAATTATACATTAGGAGAGAGCAGGTAGTCAATAAAAAACGTAAAGAAGTGGATAGACGTATTTCCCAATTACAAGAAGAATATAAATATATTGACATGGATAAACATTCTGTTAACCGAGTGATTGAAAAAGAACGTGAAATGGATGTCATAACCGCCCATATTAATGGTGTAAATAATTATATTCAATGTGGTATAAGGTCTATTATAAACCTGCTAACGGAAGAAGGATTTGTAGAACATTTCGATTACACTGAACTAAAACTAACGATAAATGGCGTTATTGCCAGTCACTTGAGAGAAACACATTGTCTCGTTTTTGCTTGTCTCATAAAGGATGCCTCATTGGATACACTTTCGGCAAAAGAATTAGTATCGGTATTTAGTTGTTTTACACATGTTACGGTAGACGATGATGTCAAAAATAATATTCCTATCGCATCGTGCGCGTCGTTTATTCATAGGGTTTGTAAAATGTATTCGATATATCAAAACAAAGAGTCTGATTATAATATGAATAGCGGTATTGATTATAATATTCATTATGATTTGATTCAGTATGTGGATAAATGGTGTGATTGTGAGACACCTGATGAATGTAAATTAGTTTTACAACAATTGTCGCATGAAAAAGGTATTTTTTTAGGCGAGTTTGTGAAAGCCCTTCTTAAAATAAATAATATTGCGATAGAGTTTTCCAAGGTTGCCGAATTAATTGGAAATATTTCTCTTTTGAGTAAACTGAGAGAAATTGAAAAAATGACTTTAAAATACGTGGTAACCAATCAATCACTGTATGTATAAAATATTTTATATCTATAATATAGATACATCCACTATGAAGAGAAAATATGATAGTCCGTTTTTGCACGTTGTCTCTATTCAAGTATGCTTGATTTTGTTTTTTTCTTTAATATATTATAGCATATTAACGCATTTTAAATCTAGCATAAATCGTTACGAGCCTGACTATATCGATTGTGTATCATTAAGCACCACAATTCAAGCTGGTATTGGCTTAACTGATTTGCTACCAAACACACGTGTAAGTGTAATTCTCACAACTTTACAACAATTTAGCGTCATAATATCTTCTATATATATTGTATTCGCCTTTACCATGAATTAATAAGTTTCCTACTGTTGTAAAATAAAATAACTATATATTTATTATAATGGATGATTTGCGAATCAACGCACTATTATTAAAAGAATTGATGTTAATAAATTTGACAAATCCATCATATAGTGTATCGGAAAATCAAATACTTTGGATACAAAATATTATTCTAATGTCTATGGATATGATTATTCAGTTTCGTGTTCTTATTAAAGATTATTATAATAAAAAAATAGAAGTATTTGAACTTCCAGAATTAGTTGGTATTTTTTCGAAAATTATTTGTGATAAATCAAATGAATTACACATGTTTAATTTACAACACATAGTTAAAATGGTCTCATATGTAATAGAGGTGTTTATTGCTAATAATATATTCGTTGTTAATGGAGATATAGACGTAAAAAAATTATTGGTCAATTGTACAGCATTATTAGAAATAAATATAGTAGAAAAAAAACATCCCAAAACATTTAGCGAACAGTTTGCGAATACATATATGGATTTTATTAAAGTATTAACCGAACCACTTTATATCTAATCAATCTCTTCAATTTGAGGACCCTTGTCTTCCTCATTTGAGGTAGGTTTTGATGTAAGTTCTGGTTCTGATTCTTTTTCGGATTCTTGCGAGGAACTCATGTATTGTGTCAATTCTTGAATCTTTGACATAATTTCGGCAATTTGCGCCTCATACTCACTTTTCTCCGCATTTGAGTTATCGCTCAACCACGTTTCTTTGTCATGTATAAATGTATCGGCAGCAGCTTTTACTTCCGATGACAACTTATCTGTAATCATGGATTTTGCTTGAAAAATTTGAGACTCCATCTTTTGTTTTGCTTCCAATTTTTCTTTCAACAAATTATCCGATTCTTTAAACTTCTCCGCCTCTTCTACCATGCGGTCAATATCTTCTTTACTTAGCCGTCCCTTATCGTTTGTAATGGTAATCTTTTCTGATTTTCCGGAAGACTTTTCCGCCGCTTGAACATTTAATATACCGTTTGCGTCCATATCAAAGGTAACTTCTACTTGAGGCATACCTCTTGGCATGGGCGGAATACCTTCAAGTTGGAATTTACCCAATAGCGTATTATCCTTGGTGAACTGTCTCTCTCCTTCAAATACTTGAATTAGAACCCCGGGCTGATTATCCGCATAAGTCGAAAAAATCTGCGACTTCTTAGCTGGAATAGTTGTATTACGATTAATTAGATTAGTCATAATGCCACCAGAAGTTTCCAGACCAAGACTCAAAGGGCATACATCGAGTAGCAACAAGTCGGCAATTTTAGCGTCCTGTGAGCCGGTCAATACCGCCGCCTGAATAGCCGCCCCATAAGCAACACATTCATCTGGATTAATCGACTTGCACAATTCTTTACCATCAAAAAACTCACTTAACAATTGTTGAATGCGGGGAATTCTTGTACTACCTCCTACCAAAACTATCTCGTGTATTTGTGATTTTGAAATCTTGGCATCACGCAATACTTGTTCCACCGGCTTCATTGTCTTACGAAATAGTGAATCACATAGATTTTCAAACTTTGCTCTGGTTATAGTACTGTTAAAATCTACGCCATCGCATAGACTATCAACTTCTACACAAGCAGTAGTGGCCGATGATAAGGTTCGCTTTGCTCTCTCACAGGCGGTTCTTAGACGTCTAAGTGCCTTCTTATTTCCGGTCAAATCTACCTTTGATTTCTTCTTAAATTCATCCACAAAATATTCTACCAAAAGTGTATCAAAATCTTCACCGCCCAAGTGAGTATCACCTGCTGTAGCTCTTACTTCAAAAATGGTATCTTCAATGTTTAGAATAGAAACATCGAAGGTACCTCCACCACAATCAAAAATCAAAATATTGCGTTCGGCGGTTGACTTTTTATCAAGCCCATAAGCGATTGCTGCCGCGGTTGGCTCGTTGATTATTCGTAGGATGTTCAATCCCGCAATAACTCCGGCATCCTTGGTGGCCTGTCTCTGTGAATCATTAAAATATGCCGGGACTGTAACAACTGCTTCGGTTACCACGTGACCT
>Ga0209084_1002569_pt1 | contig 13989 bp, 17 predicted proteins | sample C_130820_MF_Meta_FD_187309 | JGI IMG/M metagenome (GOLD analysis project Ga0209084, IMG submission 187309) | Freshwater microbial communities from Lake Croche, Canada to study carbon cycling - C_130820_MF_MetaG (SPAdes) (version 2) | ecosystem: Environmental > Aquatic > Freshwater > Lake... | reverse complement strand
ACTCTAGGCGGTTTAGTGACGTCTCGCTCTAACTCCATAATTCCAGAAAACGCGTTGATCAAGTGCGCATAGGCTTGCAGATTTTTAAGTGGGCCTGTTTGACCAAATCCAGAAATAGAGCAATACACCAAATCGGGCTTGATAGTTTTTAAACTTTCGTAATCCAGTTTGTATTTAGCCATGATGCCCGGTGAAAAGTTCTCCACCACCACATCCGATTGCAAAACAATATCTTTGACTACTTGCAAAGCCTCAGACTTGGTGAAATCCAATGCAATACTTTTTTTACCTGCATTGACCCTCACAAAGTAAGCGCTTTGGTCCGTAGCATCAACGTCCATTTGAGGAACAATATGCCGTATTTCATCCCCTTCATTAGGCTTTTCTATTTTGTAAACCTCAGCGCCCAAATCGGAGAGAAGCCTGGTGCAATAGGGCCCAGATAAAACCCGTGTGAAATCGCAAATCGTAAAGCCAGCAAGCAACTGATTCTTAGGCAAAGACATTATTTTTCCTATTCAATTACGCTTAAAAAAAAGTTAATTACAGCAGGTTAGCACGATCAAATTTGGCTTCAAAATCCATAAATGCTTTAAGGTAAAAATGCTCCCATGAAAACAATTGAAACTTCTCTCTTAAAAATTGCCTACGAAGAGTTAAATCCAAAGGCTAAGCGTTGTTTGATCCTTTTACACGGCTGGCCAGACAGCCCTCGAACATGGAATGGCGTAGCGCCTGAGTTGGCTAAGCAGGGTTGGCGTGTACTGATGCCAGCGCTTCGCGGATTCTCACCCACTCAGTTTTTGAAAAGTGAAACTCCGCGTACTGGCCAACTTGCTTCATTGGGGCGCGACCTTATCGAGTTCATCGCAGCACTAGGCATAGAAAAACCTGCTTTAGTTGGACACGACTGGGGCGCTCGGGCCGCAGGAAACGCCTGTGGGTTGTCTCCTGATATTGCTAGCCATCTTGTACTGATGTCTGTAGGTTATGGAACCAATTTACCCAGTCAACATATCGACTTCTTACAAGCTAAAAATTATTGGTACCACTGGCTGATGGCAACGTCGAAAGGAGCTGAGTTAGTTAAAAACGATCCAAAGGGATTCGCAAAAATTATGTGGGATACATGGTCGCCTGCAGGCTGGTACAACAAGGAAGAGTTCGAGATAACAGCGCAAGCATTTGACAACCCAGACTGGCTAGCAGTGACTCTTCATTCTTACAGTCATAGGTGGGGGCATGCACCCAGTGACCCTTACTACGCAAATGACGAGTCAGTATTACTTGAAATACCCAGAATCAATATTCCTACCTTGATGCTTCATGGAATAGAAGACTCCGTGAGCCTTCCTAAAACATCAGAAGGCAAAGAGCATTTGTTTGATAACCATTACGAAAGAAAACTACTGCCAAAAATTGGTCACTTTCCACAAAGAGAAAATCCAGAGTTGGTTGCGCGTGAATTGGTTGATTTCTTAGAACAACATTAGCCATTAACTCATCACGTTTGAGTTAATCTGAGTTAATCCTAGAGATCACTCAGCCTGAATGGCCTTTAATCTAGTCACCATGAATTTAGATGCGTGGGTTAAGTGTTCAATGGCTAGTTTCTCAGCTAGGTTTGCATCACCACTTGCAATAGCGGTAAGAATATTTGCATGCTGGGCCCATATATCCCAAGGCTCTTGATCCTGGACAAGCACTTCACCCATTACGCGTTGCGTATAAGTGAGATGCGTATTCATTGCAGGGCCTATCAATGGATTTCCAGACAGCGAATACAAAAACTCATGAAACTTAATATCTGCGGCGATCATGCGCGGCACTGAACCACTCGCAACAGCTTTGCGACCCGCCTCAATAATGGATTCACCTTGCTTTCGTGCATGGTCTGAACGTAATGTCGCCGCCAAACGACAAGCCATTCCTTCAATAGCAGCACGCATTTCGTAAATGTCTTCTACGTGCTCTGCATCTAAAGGTGCAACTACCAGCCCACGACCAGAAGCTTCTTTCAACAAACCTTGATTTTTAAGAAGCAGCAGGGCCTGCTGCACAGGATGCCTTGAGACTCCCAAAGCTTGCGCTATCTGTTCTTGAATAATTCTTTCACCAGGATTTAACTTGCCCGAAGTAATCTCTTCCAATAGTGCATTTTTAACTTGCTCTACTAAGTTGGGTTGAACGGCGATTATGAGCAGCTTCAAGAAATAAAACCTCAATGAAATAAAGAGGTTACAAGGGCTCTAGGGTGGTGTGGAAGCAAATGTGGAAGCAACATGTATTCACTTCGAACAAGCTGCGGACTGTTAATCAGGGGTTCTTTGGTCAAAATTTAGGTCATTATTTAGACCAGTTTTCGTCATCGATTGCACGTTTTATTGCACGTTTACTGGTCTGTGTGAGATCAAAACTTTGCAACAGAAATCATCGGCTATCCAATCTCTACTTGATTGCATATCAAGTGAATTTAAGAAATGCCAAAGTACAAATTTACTGTATCAAATCAAATAATGATCTATCAACATAGCCGCGAATAGCAAGCTCAAATGAACAAGAGAAAATTTGAAAGTTTGGCGTGCCTGCTCGTCCGAATATTTACGCCAAAGCTTGAATCCATGAACCACAAAACCCAGACTTAAAACCAATGCAACTGATAGATAAAGCCAAGAACTCATACCGTAAACAAATGGCATCAGACAGGCGGCTAACAAAATAAGGGTGTACAGCAGGATTTGCAGACATGTAAATTCCACTCCATGCGTCACAGGCAACATAGGTAGTCCCGACTTCCTATATTCATCAATTCGGTAAAGTGCCAATGCCCAGAAATGAGGTGGAGTCCATAAGAAAATAATGAGAAACAGTAGAAGAGCCTCGGGTCCCACCTGATCGGTCATAGCGGCCCATCCCAGCACCGGTGGCATCGCACCAGACGAGCCCCCAATTACTATGTTTTGTGGAGTGAGTGGCTTCAATATAACTGTGTAAATAACCGCATATCCAAAAAAAGTGCCCAAGGTAAGCCACATGGTTAGAGGATTGATCCAGCAATACAACAGAGCCGAACCAGCTGCGCAGATTGCACAGGAGAATAACAAAGTCAGTAATCCGTCAATTTGACCTTGAGCCGTGGGTCGCCAAGCGGTTCTTTTCATCTTGGCATCTATTTCTTTTTCAACCAAGCAGTTGATGGCAGCGGCTGCTCCAGCAACCAACCAGATACCTACACAGGCCAATATGGCACGTTGCATTTCGCTAAAAGTTGGTGTCCTCGGTACCGCCATCACCATGCCCACGAGGGCGCAAAAGACAATCAGTTGCAGCACTCTAGGCTTGGTAAGCGCATAAAGTTGACCTAGAACGATCAGGGGATTTTGTGAAATGAGGGTCGGCATAGATTAAATTTGACACACGTAGAAATAACTCTGTACCTATGAGTGACGAATCATTCCCACTTTGCACTGCAGACTCACCAGCCAGTGTGGGGGACCGTCCTCCGTTCCTGCTCGCTCTAAATTTGGGTGGAGTTTTAAAATTCTTTCTAGAATTTTGGATTGACCAAGTTCTAGATCAACGAAAAAAACATGCTTACCTTCCGTTAAGACTTTTTCAAATCGAGCCAACTTATAGTTAGGCGTCTGAATCCCAATGAAGCCACCCAGCCAAGTACTAAAGCCTAAAATTACAACCGAGAGAAAAACAAATGGCATCCAGCCTGCTGATGTGCTCATCAGTTCAAAGCTGAAAGCCATCATTAGCATCGAACTAGCCAAGCCGATACCAACCAGCGCGCCTAGTATCGACTTGTGCACTACGTCTTGCTTCATGAGTGATTGGACTTCATGCAGGTGAGGATGATCTAACAAGCTCTTGTCATCCAAGCTCAACACATGAATCTGCGGCGTAGAAATGCCAGCGTCCTCTAGTTGCTCTTCAAAAAGCTCCAAATCGTCCAAACTCGGACCAATAAAATAACTTCTATTCAGCTTCATAGGGCCCCCTTAGTTAAAAATAAGCTTTACCTTAATTTGCCTTTGCTTTTGCCACGATATAGTCAACAGCGGCTTTGACTTCTGTATCAGTCAATGCAGTATTTCCACCCTTTGCGGGCATTACCCCAGTCGGACTGCTTATCCCATTGAGGGCATTTAAATAAAGAATCTTGGTCCCTTTATCCAATCGTCTCTTCCACTGCACCTGATCACCCAGTTTGGGGGCGCCTGCAATACCTAAAGCATGGCAAGCTGCGCAACTTTGGCCAAAAACCTGAGCACCATCTCGTGTAGGTGTGATAGCGCTTATAGAAGCGTTAGGTACAGCAACTTCTGTAGACGACTCCATGACAACCTTACCAATTGGTTTGATACGCTCAAGCACACTGAGTCCATCTCTAAGCAAACCATCTCGGCTGTACAAGACACTATTTGGCATGCTCAAATGATGCGACACAAGGAGATAGGCAAACAAGGCAACACCAATAAAAAATCCAGAAATTACCGTGGTGTGTACTAGGTATTTTTTTGCCATGTGTGACTCTCCAATTACTCAATACCAATGAAAAAATTGCTCTAGATTTACTAATCTTTTTTACAGCGCACTCTTGAAGAAAAATACTCCGCGCGTCAAGAACGTATAGTCCGCCTCCAAGGCACCTATACCAATGAAAGTTAAGATCAAAAGGGGCGGCAGCAAAATGGCATAAATGAAGGCCAAGCGCTCCCACATCATGTGCATGAACACGGCAACGATCAAGCCAGCCTTTAGCAACATAAAGACAATGATCAAGGACCAGCGCAGATAGCTTTGCACATGAAAGTAATCCACCATATAAGAGGCTGTACTTAGTACGAAAAGTAGCACCCATATCTTGAGATAAACGCCTATCGGGTGCTGTTGGTTTTCTGCTTGTGACATATGTTCTCCTTACCAAAGATAGAAAAACGCAAAAATAAAGACCCAAACCAAGTCCACAAAGTGCCAGTACAAACCGACGATTTCTATCGCTTCATAGCTACTTTTTCGCTTTGTCAGGAAACCAGGCCGCTCGTGCTCTAAATCACCACGCCAGACTTTGATGGCAAAGATCACCAGCAAAATAACGCCTATTGAGACATGGGTTCCGTGAAATCCAGTCACCATAAAAAATACAGAACCAAATTGCGCGGCCCCCAATGGATTACCCCAAGGTCGAATTCCCTCTTCGGTAATTAACTTTGTCCACTCGAATGCCTGCATGCCAACAAATGACGCTCCCAATAAGGCGGTGATCAGCAGAAGCACAAAGGTCTTTCGTCTGTCTTTGCGGTAGCCGTAATTTACTGCCATCGCCATGGTTCCACTGCTGGTGATGAGAATGAAGGTCATCAGCGCAATCAGGATCAAAGGAATGTGCTTGCCACCAATCGTCAAGGCAAACACCTCACTCGGTTTGGGCCAAGGCTCAGGACTGGACATTCGTACTGTCATATACGAAATCAGGAAAATACTGAAGATAAAGGTGTCGCTGACCAAGAAAATCCACATCATGGCTTTACCCCATGGGACCTTTTTAAACGACTGTTGATCGGCAGACCAGTCACTGACTAAGCCCTTCACACCAGGCTCCAAAACGGGCGAGTGAATAGGTATTGTCGAAACAGGGTGTGTCATATCAGTTCCTTCCCTTTATCCCGCAGATGATCATCAATTCGTCCAAGTTGTTCCCCGTGAACAACAAGCCAAAAAGTACAAGCCAAACCAATAACAAAAAGTGCCAGTAAAGGGTGCACAACTCAACGCTGTGCCGAACTTTCTCTAGCTCGAAACCTCTCCACAATCGGATCAGGATTTGGCTCCAGACGACCATGCCACCAATTAAATGCACACCATGCAAACCGGTGATCATGTAGAAAAAAGCAATGGCCGGATTGGTCACTTGAAAATAAACCAAGGAGCCAAGTTCACGCCAGGCCTGTGATTGACCTATCAAGAACAGCAAGGTGCAAAGCCCCGCAGCTATTAGACTTTGATGCAGTAGTTTTTGTTTGCCACGTCTGACAGCGTACTGGGCCAATTCAAGTCCCAAGCTACCCAGCAACAAAACCAGTGTGTTGGCCCACAGCAACCTGATTTGTGGCGCTGGCCTCCAATCTTCATATGCCATGCGTCCGGCATATGCCACGATTAACAACATAAACAAAACAGTGACGACGCCTAAAAATACTTTGAGTGCAATCCGTTTATTTTGCTGAGCGGAATGGTTTAGCAGCAAAGGTAACTCAGCCGAGGCTTCCCAAGGCTTGGTAGTCAAATGATGAATGATGTTCATGGCTGATGCGTACTCAACCACGTTGGACGTCTTGCGGCGCCATGTTTTGCGGTATGAAGTCAGCAACTACCCCAGGTACGCTGAAATCGTAAGCCCAGCGGTATACCTTGGGTAATTCAGCTCCAAAATTACCATGTATCGGCGGAGTCTCAGAGGTTTGCCATTCAAGCGTGGTGGCATTCCAAGGGTTAGGGCCTGACGGCTTGCCTTTGAAATAACTCCATACTAAGTTATACAAAAAGAGCAGTTGAAAGGCCCCCACTAACAATGCAGCCAAGGTAATTCCGATATTCAAACCGTGCGCTGAAGCCGGAATGAAATTTGTTCCCGCTATAGAAAAATACCGTCTTGGCACACCTAAAAATCCCAAGTAATGCATCGGCAGGTAAATCGCGTAGGTGCCCAGAAAGGTGGTCCAGAAATGGATCTTGCCCATGCCCTCGTGCATCATGCGGCCAGTAATCTTGGGGTACCAATGGTAAATAGCTCCAAGCACCACCATGACGGGAGCCACCGCCATGACCATGTGGAAATGGGCCACCACAAACATGGTGTCCGAGAGTGGTACGCTGACGCTCACATTACCCAAGAACAAACCAGTCAATCCGCCGTGCAGAAATGCAAAGATAAAACCTATGGCAAATAGCATGGGTACCGTGAGATGAATACTGCCCTGCCAAAGCGTCAGGACCCAGTTATAAACTTTCAAAGCAGTAGGAATGGCAATGATCAAGGTCGTAGTGGCAAAGAAGAATCCAAAGTACGGATTCATTCCACTGACGTACATGTGGTGTGCCCAGACAAAGAAACTGAGAATGCCAATGGCGACGATTGCCCAGACCATCATGCGATAACCGAAAATGTTCTTTCTGGCATGAACACTGAGCAGGTCCGAGACAATTCCAAAAGCAGGCAAGGCAACAATATAGACCTCTGGGTGACCGAAAAACCAGAATAAATGCTGGAACAGCAAGGGACTACCACCGGTATAACTGGCTTGCTTTCCCATCGAGACCAGAGCAGGCATAAAGAAGCTGGTGCCCAACAACAAATCAAACAACATCATCACTGCGCTTACAAACAATGCCGGGAATGCAAGCAAAGCCAAAATAGTTGCGACAAAAATGCCCCATATGGTCAACGGCATACGCATCAAAGTCATACCTCGGGTGCGAGCTTGCAAAATAGTGACGACGTAATTCAGACCACCCATGGTGAAACCAATGATGAAAAAAATCAGCGATACCAGCATGAGAATAATTCCCCAAGTTGCCCCTGGGGTACCGGGCAAAATCGCCTGTGGTGGGTACAAGGTCCAGCCCGACCCGGTGGGTCCACCAGGGACAAAGAAACTTACCACCAGAAGAATCACGGCGAAAAGGTAAATCCAAAAACTCAACATATTGAGATAAGGAAAGACCATGTCCCTAGCACCCACCATCAAAGGAATCAGGTAGTTGCCAAAACCACCCAGAAACAAGGCGGTCAATAAGTAAACAACCATGATCATGCCGTGCATGGTGACGGCTTGAAGGTAGTTGCTTGGGTCTATAAAAGAGAAACTGTTGGGAAAGGCTAGTTGAAGCCTCATCATCCAAGACAAGACTAAGGCCACCAGTCCAATAGAAATAGCGGTGATAGCGTATTGGATCGCAATCACCTTAGCGTCTTGGCTCCAGATGTACTTACCTAAAAAAGTTTTGGGATGGTATAGCTCCATCTCCGCGACCTCTAATGGTCCAACTTCAGCGGACTCATCGTGTGTCATGTGTTGCATCAGATATCCTTTTTTTTAGATTCGTCTACCTGTCCTGTCAAAGTCCGTTCAGGGGAGCACATTGATATAAGCCACCAAATCGTTAATAGCCTGCTCATCTTTCAAAATAGCCGCCATCAATGCCATTTGGGGTCCATACTCATCCTTGGCGTGTGCACCTCGAAAACCTTGCTTAAAATTTTTCAACTGATTAGCCATATACCAGTCGCTCATACCCTGAAGTTTGGGTGCTTGCATAAGACGTGCGCCTTGTCCGTTCTGGCCGTGGCAGGTTGAACAAGTCGAGACAAACAATGATTTGCCATTGCTAGCATTGCCCTTGACCGTATTGGGAGCAGCTTTATCTGGTAGAGATGTGATGAATGCACTGACATTGGCTATGGCAGCATCGTCGACCAGCAAAGATGCCATCGGTGCCATAACCTTGCCAAAAACATCCCGATCATTAGTACCGCGTATACCGTGTTTGAAATAACTCAGTTGCCGCTCTAGATACCATTCACCTTGGCCAGCCAACTTAGGGGCATGAAGCAAGAGATTGCCTTCGGCCTCGGCTCCATGGCAAGCAGCACATGTTGCATAAAGTGTTTTTCCAATTGCTTTGTCACCACTAGGTTTCGATAAATTATCAGCAAAAGTTTTCTGGTCCCCCAGCCAAGACAGGTAAGCCGCCTCTTCTTCCACCACAATGACCCCGCGCATAACGAAGTGACCGACACCGCACAATTCATTGCACAGCAAATCAAACTTACCTGTTCGGGTGGGTGTTAGCCAAAGATAGGTCACCATTCCTGGCACCAAATCCATCTTGGCGCGGAACTGAGGAACCGTAAAGTTGTGCAGCACGTCAATCGAGCGCAACAAGATCTTGACGGGCTTACCGATTTGCAAATGCAGCTCTTGGCTTGCGACCAAAATATCGTCACGCCCATTCACATCCGCCTGATCCATACCAAACGGATTGCCATCTTTAACTTGCTTGGCATTGACGACACCAAGCTTTCCGTCTTTACCAGGTAGCCGGTATTGCCAGTGCCATTGCTGTCCAACAGCTTCGACCAGGCGGGCTTCCGATGGTACCGTAACAAAATTTGCCCAGATGATCAAGCCTGGAGCCAGCATGGAGGCGACTCCCACAGTTGTGATACCGATTAACCACCACTCTAATTTTTTGTTTTCAGGTTCGTAAGCAGCTCGTACACCCTGCTTTGCTCGGAACTTAATAATGCAATAAGCAACGAAAAGATTGACAGCTACAAAAGCCAGTCCAGTAATCCAAAAGGTAAGTTCAATCGTATCGTCCATCCCCTTCCAGTTGGAAGCGATAGGCGTGAAATACCAAGGACTAAGGTAATGGAAGATTAGGGATCCAAGTACCAACAAAACCAATGCGATTGCGATTGTCATGTCTATTTTCACTCCAAGTTTCAACTAACTGAAGAAACAAAAAAGAAGCTGCTTAGGCTCACTTTGCTGGAATGAGACATTCAATAGGTCATTCGGAACCTTATTAATTGTTTGTCTACTAGTACTTACCTTGATAAAGATTTTTGGTAAGCGTGTTCATTAATACTGTAAAAAGACCCCAATAGGGTCTCTGCGTACTACCCAAATTTCTCGACTCAGGGATAAGTCGAAATTCAACATTTAACTCTGACTCAAGCCATGAAAACGGCAATAAAAGCTAGCAAGAAAATCAAAAATCCACCAGCAATTGGAAGCACGATGGGCATAAATGGGACGATGGACTCGACAACGTCTTGTTGGACGTCATGCGAATGGTCGTTTGCTTGGGACATGGAAAACTCCTAATAATTGAAAAAAATATTGCTTTGCAACAATTGGATGGAGTGTAGGGTTATCCCGATGTTTTGTGGCGCTTTGGAAGGAGTCTGGGGTCGCTTTAGGTGCGAGTGCCTAACTATGGGCTTTTTAGATCCCATCCATATGAAACTGAACAAAAATAGTTTTACAAAGGTTTGCAGTCTTTACAGATGAACATATTCTGACCAATTAGTCGCTTGAAGGTTCCAAGTGCGCGAGGTTTATGCACCCCGCATTTGAAACAACTCATGGTGCCTAAGTTGCCACTGGGCCCATAAGGCGACCCACCTTCTTTGGATTTATAGCGCAGGCCATCTTTGGCGATCTTGGTTGGGTCATCTCTTGCCATGTTTAAATTTTATAGACTTTATTCATGTCTGGGATCTATTTAGTCCTATGAATAAACCACTTGTATTTCTTTTAAATAGGAATAGAGTTATCACTTCGATATTAAATCTCGAAGGGATTTAATGAGAAATTTTTTAGATCGTTCACATATATTTTTTTTGAAAATATCTGAACGTGTATCTTCAATACTGTACGTGCCAAGCCAGACAGGCTCACACAGTGTGGGCGAACAATACATGGGTGATGTTGCAAGCACTTATATTGAGCACAAGAATTTTCCAGAGTCGGCACGATCGCCATTTCGCGGGGTCGTATTGTCCAAGCGTAAATAATTTGGCACACTCCTATATTTGCTGAAAAGCCTAGTATTGAGTTGATCTAAAAATTTTTTAGCGCAAAGTTGGTCTTGTTGTAATTAACACCACTCAAGAGGTTTCTTTATGTATGGAAAGATTGTTTTGGCATATGACGGTTCTCAAGAAGGTCAGAAAGCTCTGATCAACTGCAAAGAAATGGCTACATGGGGAGATGCCGTCATACATTTGATCTCAGTAGTCCCAGACGTGATGGTCTATCCCATTGGTGATGGCAGTTTTATTGATACTGATACTCAAAAAATTGAGAATGAGAAAAGCCAGCACCACTTGGATAACGGCGTTGATCTAATTACGAAAGAAGGTTTCAAATGCATTGGGGCTTTGTTAGTAGGAAATTCCGTAAAAGAAATATCGCATTACGCGGCAAAGATATCTGCAGATTTAATCGTTATTGGGCATAAGCATCACGATAGCGTTTTTGGCCGTTGGTGGGCCAGATCAACCACTTCAAATTTAGTAGAAGAATCACCATGTAACGTGTTGATTGTTGTTACGTAAACAATAGAGTCATGATTTAAATTGGTAGATGGTCTAAGCATTTATAAAAAAATTATCTGTAAGGCGACTTGCGCATCTGGTTATAGATTGAAACAAACGCATTGAGACCCATTGAAAGAGGCTTTGATTTGGCTTCGTCCGTGAGCATGTTCATCAAAATTCCCATGCCCGATGACGGCATACGTGATTCGATTTCTGGAGCGCCTACAAAACCCATAGACCATTCGCTAAAGCTGCGATATGGGATAGCATTTTCAAGCACTTTATTTAAAGACGTATGCCTAGGATCAGGGCAAATGAATTTCTCGTAGACGTGTTCGACCGACTTCTTTCTACCCTCTAAGATTTGAACAAACTCGCCTCTGTAATAGAGCAGCATTCCAGTGATATCCTCTACCAAATTACGACGCCGAGCTGAGGTCAATATGCGATCTAAATCTACATTGGTTAGTTGCGGCGCTACAGATACGCTGCAATACAAGAGTTCAACAAGCATTTACTATTTACGCCTAGTTTTTAGTTCTTGACTCTGGTATCTCATTAGCTCTCCCCAGTAGGTGAGTTATTGGTTTCCTAGAAGGAATTTATCTACTTTATTCGGGACAAAATAGGTCGGCCAAATGTTTATTTTTAAGAATCCCCGTAAGAAGCAAATAATTTGCCTTTAAATTCGTACCCTACACAAAAATATTTTTGTTGCCCCTGTTGGAATCAACCTAAACCATAGGCCCGAGTTGTCTACTGCACCGTGGGAAGTTCAATCCAAAGATCAAACCGTTTACACAAAATCTAGGACACCCTCTGCTTTAAACGATATTGACCGTCAGTAAAAATGCTAGAAATAAGTGCATCAGCTCGATTACGCTGACTCATTGGCAGGTAAAGTCCCAGCCCGCACGAGTTCACCCAGTGCCGTTATTGCCTCGTCGAAATGGGTCATTATTTGCACTCCCTTGGGGGCTCTCCTGATCAGCGACAAACCAGCCCCTCCCGCCCATATCAGTATTTGTGGTGGCAGCAAACGCCGCAAATGCGTCAGCGTTGGCACAGCGTCTCTATGGGGATACGAAAAACTGAATGTCAGCACAACCACATCGGCTTTGCATCCTGAAGCTGCCAGCTTCAAGCTGTTTAATGGAATTTCGGTTCCAACGTTCAAGATATAGGCACCAGCTTCTGCCATCACAGCCTCGACCATCAGCAAACCAAGCTGATGGTGCTCACCTGGGGGTAAGGCGAATAAGAAGATTGGGAAAGCAGGCTTTGGTTTTGATTTGTATGTCTGCGTAATCAAGTAACGCTCGATCATGGAGGAGCAAAGGTGCTCGTGGTACACATCTATTTCACCACTCAGCCATGCGTCTCCAATACTCACCATCAGTGGGGTAATCGTTAATTGAACAAAGTCCAACATGGTTTGTTTAGCACGTCGTTTTCTCAGCATGGCCTTGAATGCCTCACTGTCGGAGCGCTTAAGTAAGCTGATGAAAGCATTTGTGGATTCTGAGCGCTCAACATTAGGTTTGAAAAAATTTAGGTCAGCGACCATTTTTAAATTTTCGTCTGCTGTATTTGCTACCACTTGACCAGGGCGAAATCCGGCCTCTAACAGGCGTTTAATTACTAGGAGCCTTTCGACGGATTCACTTGAATAAATGACCCTGCCATCTACCTCGTGTTGCGTCGAAGGAAAGCCAAACCGTTGACGCCACTTTCTCAGCTTATCAATGCCAAAGCCCGTTAGGCGCTCAATCTCCGACTGTAAGACAAAGGTGTTTTGTGGCATGGCAATTACGGTAACAAAAAAAGAAACATTTGTCCCCTCTGTTTTGTCATGGACAAAGTAGATATATTTCTCTTAGATTCCCAACAACTCACCATTAGAGGAGAGCTAATGAGATACCAGAGTCAAGAACTAAAGAAATTAGAAAGCCATAACGAAACATTCCAAAGAAGAGTTCAGGATGCAAACAAACACTGGAAGCTTTTTTTATCTGAATTACCAATACGGAAAGAAAATAACTTATGCACGCCTACAAAAAAGCTGAAAAAATTATAGAAAAAGATATAACTACGCCACATGCGCGAGTTCTATCTAACTTAATCATTTCTTTGGAGTCAGAAGTTGAATTTGATATTAGGTCACTTTACGACTTGAATCACGATGAGTTCGAATTAACAATTGAGATCTTAAAAGAATGGCGTTTTTCTAGGCATTACATGAGTAAGTCAAAGGCATTTTCTTCAGCCTACTACGCTCATGGCTTTTTAGATGAAAGTAAAAAGTTCTTACTAAAGGCTGAGACAAAGGCGTAAATATATCGGTCTTTAAATCGCTCTAGGCAGGTAGTTACTCAACAGCCTACCAACTACAAACCAATCACACGACATATGACACGGTTTTCAATTCAGATGCCACTCGATTGGTCAAGTTCGACTTCCGAATCTAGATCCGAACAAAAGGCCCTAATTGGTTCGAGCCCCAAGCCTAGCGTCTAACTTTTTTGCGTGCAATTTTTCGCCACATACTGACCATCAAGAACATCTTTCTTAAACAAACAAAAAATCCGTTTAAGAAATATTTTCCCCATTCAGATCAACGACTTATATGAGTCGAACCAAGAGTGTGGGAATCAAACAGGTTGACGACCAAATCTGGCAAGTTAGCTTTATGGAATACGATTTGGGTTACTTCGACATGGACAGTTGCCGTATCGAACCTGGACCCAATCCATTTGGGCCCAAGTTGTTAACGATGTGATCGGTATAAACTGTAAATAGTGTCTTCAGTATGTACACTTTTAAAGTGGTGGGCCCACCTGGACTCGAACCAGGGACCAAAGGATTATGAG
>Ga0209084_1002566_pt1 | contig 13993 bp, 14 predicted proteins | sample C_130820_MF_Meta_FD_187309 | JGI IMG/M metagenome (GOLD analysis project Ga0209084, IMG submission 187309) | Freshwater microbial communities from Lake Croche, Canada to study carbon cycling - C_130820_MF_MetaG (SPAdes) (version 2) | ecosystem: Environmental > Aquatic > Freshwater > Lake... | reverse complement strand
CATTATTGAGATCATTGCCTTTAGCTCTCGCTTCAGCGGTTTGCTGATCAAACCCATAATCGAGCCAGCGTTGGATCAACCGCTCTTCAATGGTTTCAATGGAAGGCTTTAAGAAGATCGTTAGATCAAAGAGCGGGAATAGCTCACGCCAATGAGGCCGATCGAGCAAGAGATAATTGCCTTCAACAATTAAAAGCCGCTGATGGCTGCAAACCATCCGTGCCGAGGCGCGCGCCAAATCTGCACTACGATCAAATACCGGGATCGCTATGTCATCCGTTTCGTTTTTCAGCCTGTATAGGAGAGACGAAAAGCCGCCGACGTCAAAGGTTTCAGGCGCACCCTTCCGTGCCCGCCATCCGCGCTCGTCCAGAATCGCATTATCATAATGAAAGCCGTCCATAGGGACAGCCTCTGCAGGCCTATCCGCCAAGAGGTGATTCAACTTTTCTGCAAGCGCCTCAGCGACCGTGCTTTTACCCGCGCCTGGTGGGCCTGCGATCGCTATCAATAATCGTCGATGGCCATCATCGTGCTGTCGGACATTATCCGCCAGCGTGTCGACAATGGCTCGAAGGTCCGCCACGACAGATCAGGCTGATGCCGCTTCGGGTGGTGGTTCTTTAGCGCCCGTCATAAACGCAACGGCGTCAGCCATTGTGTAATCTTTCGGATTGATAACACACAAACGACGTCCCAAACGATTGATGTGAATGCGATCAGCAACCTCAAACACATGCGGCATGTTATGCGAGATCAAAACAATCGGCAGGCCACGCTTTTTAACGTCAAGAATAAGTTCGAGAACGCGGCGTGATTCTTTCACGCCCAGCGCGGCCGTTGGCTCATCCATTATGATGACGCGTGAACCGAACGCTGCAGCACGCGCAACGGCTACGCCTTGACGTTGACCACCTGACAAGGATTCAACAGGTTGTTCGATATTCTGAATGGTTAAAAGGCCAAGCTCGCTCAGTTTCTGACGGGCAAAATTATTCATACCTGAACGATCAAGCGTGTAGAATAATTTACCCAAGAGACCGGTCTTCAAACGCTCGCGGCCGAGAAACATGTTTTCTGCAATGGATAGCGCGGGCGATAGCGCAAGGTTTTGATAGACCGTCTCAATACCAGCCGCGCGTGCATCTTGCGGCGAGCGGAAATTGACCACCTCACCGTTCAAACGGATCTCGCCATGATCGGGCGAAATAGCACCCGTCAGCGCTTTGATCAGCGTTGTTTTGCCGGCACCGTTGTCGCCAATAACAGCGAGGATTTCACCCGGATATAAATCGAAGTCGGCATTATTAAGCGCAACGACATGGCCGTACCGCTTTGAAAGACCGCGAGCCTCGAGAACAGGTTGTTGTTTTGTCATTGCGAAGCCCTCCGCAACCATTGATCGACCGCAACGGCCAAGATGATCAACACGCCGATGGTTAGATATTGCCAATAGGAATCAACGCCAGCCAAAGATAGGCCTGTCGAAAACACGCCGACGATTAAAGCGCCAAGTACCGATCCAAAAAGCGAACCACGACCACCAAAGAGCGATGTGCCGCCAATGACGGTCGCTGTAATCGAGTCAAGATTAACCTGATCGAAGCTCTCAGGATTAATTGTGCCGACACGGCCAATCGAGATCCACGCACCAAAGGCGCAAACAAAGCCTGCAACGATGTAGACCGATAAAAGTATCCGCTTGGTCTGAATACCGGCAAGCAAGGCCGAGTCGGGATCATCGCCGACCGCGTGGACATGGCGACCCCATGGGGTGCGGTTCAACACATACCAGGCTGCAATCGCGGTGAGCACCAGAGCGATACCGCCATAGGTCACTTCAGCCCCTGCACCCAGCTTGATGGTCTGTCCGAAGAAATCAAGAAACAGTGCTTTTTCCTCGATATCTGCTGCGCGAACAGATTCGGATCCCGAATACCAAAGCTTCAAGGTTTTGAAGATTCCAAGCGTGCCCAAGGTAACGATGAAGGGCGGCAACCGCCAATACGCGACAAAAATGCCATTAAGGCATCCCATTGCGCCACCAGCGATGAAACCGACAGCGATAGCAATCCAAACAGGAACACCGGCTTCAACCGCCAGTTTACCCATAATAAGCGAGCAAAGCACCATGAGCTGGCCGACGGCCAAATCGATACCTGCGGTCAAAATAATCATCGTCTGCGCGATAGCGACGATACCGGTAACCGTCACTTGCTGCAAAACGAGAGAGAGTGTGCTGAGTTTTAGAAAGTTATTGGCGACAAAACCAAATCCAATAACGCTGACGATAAGAACAGCCGCTGGAATTGCCGTTGGGTTTGTTCTTAGAAAATCCCGAATGAGATCTAAAGGACCATTGCGATCTTGCTCAAAAGCAACAACGGACGTGTCAGCTTTTTCGAGCACCGCTTCAAAATCGGAGATGGTTTTCTCCGGCCCAGCATTCGCACCCATCAGGCTCTCCCATAATTCCCTGCCGCGTTACGGCACAGCAATCTTTACGGCAATTTAGACACATTTAACGCGGTTAGTCATGCACTTCTTACGATGTGGGGGGCGATCGATTGATCGCCCCCCACAGTATTTTATTCAAAAGACGAGGCTTAAAAGATTAGCCCCAGCACTTCGCGGTGCCTTCCTTCGAGTCGATCGAAGGAACGCCAGCAGCTGGCTTGTCGGTGATGAGGTTCACGCCTGTGTTGAAGAAGTCGAGGCCGTCAGAAGCCTTAGGCTTCGTGCCGTCTTTTGCGAACGCTGCAATCGCTTCGATGCCCTTCGAGGCCATCAAAAGCGGATACTGCTGCGACGTTGCGCCGATGACGCCCGAAGCAACGCTCTTCACACCTGGGCAGCCGCCGTCAACGGAGACGATCAAGACACCCTTTTCCTTACCAGCCTTCTTAAGCGCCTGATATGCACCTTCAGCAGCTGGTTCGTTGATCGTGTAAACCACGTTCATGTTTGGCTCTTTTGCGAGAAGGTTTTCAACGCTCTTCACGCCGCCTTCAGGATTTGCATCCGACGACTGATGGCCGATAACGCGTGCGTCCTTTTCAGAACCCATGACCTTCTTGTTAGGAACGTCGATGCCGAAGCCGACGAGGAAGCCCGTGTCACGTGCCACGTCAACCGAGATGTTATCCTTGTTGATGTCGAGCATGCCGATCTTGGCGTCCTTAGCCTTGTCGCCAAGCGTAGCCTTTGCCCACTTGCCGATGAGGATACCAGCTTCGAAGTTATCGGTTGCGAACGTCATGTCAGCCGCATCCTTGTCGCCGATTGGCGTGTCGAGTGCGATAACGAGAACGCCAGCAGCGCGGGCCTTCTTAAGAGCTGGGATAACCGAGTCGTTCGAAGCGGTGATCAAGATACCCTTGGCGCCCGAAGCTACGCAGTTTTCAATTGCGGTGATCTGTGGAGCAGCGTCGCCATCCTTTACGCCAGCAGCTGCCGTGAGCTTAATGCCCGCATCGGTTGCAGCCTTTGTAGCGCCTTCCTTCATCTTAACGAAGAAAGGGTTCGTGTTGTTCTTGGTGATCAGGCAAGCGCCCGTTTCTGCGTAGGCTGGAGCAGCGAAAACTGCGCCCATAGCAATGGCGCCGAGCAAAGAAGTAACTAGAGTCTTGTTCAAGAGAACCTCCCTAAAAGCCATATGAGCCGGTTAATGACCGGTCTCGACGGAACGAGAATTCCGAGCGCCGGATTGAACCGCCACTCGTTCTCAAGCCGTAACGAACATGGAAATTCGGTGCTTGTCAATAAATAAATCAACTTGATTTATTTATTAAGATTTGTTTCGCTGGCGCAATGTCTGCTGTTCAAACGACAGCACGGGAGAGAATGCGCGGTGTCCATATTTACCGAGGGATCTGGCGGACAAATGCTTCGATTAAACGCGTCTGGGCGCGGATCGAAGCAAGGAGACGTGCGCGCTCACAATGAGCGCCTTCTCTTATCCCTTATTCGGCGACATGGCAGCTTAACTAAAGCAGAAATTTCAAGAATTACGGGCCTTTCGGCGCAAGCGATCTCGGTCATCATGCGGCGTTTGGAAGATGACGGGCTACTCCATCGCCGGAATGTATTGCGAGGAAAAATAGGCCAACCGTCGACGCCGATGGCATTAGCGGAAGATGGAGCTTTCTCGCTAGGCGTTAAAATTGGCCGCCGAAGTGTCGAACTGGTTCTGATCGATTTTGTCGGGAAGGTTCGAAATTCACAGCGCGAGGCGTATGCGTGGCCCATGCCGGATGCCATCATCAATTTTACGCGTCGTGGCGTCGAAAAAATCATGTCAGAAATGGCGCCTGCTCAGCGAGAGCGCATTGCCGGACTTGGCATAGCCTCACCCTTTGAGCTCTGGCAATGGGAAGGCGGGATTGGCTCGCCATCGGGAGCCATGGATGTCTGGCGGTCGGCCGATTTGGTTCATAGCCTTGATAGTGATTTTCCGTTTCCGGTTTATCTCCAAAACGATGCCACAGCAGCCTGCGGAGCCGAATTTGTGTTTGGTCGAGGGCATGAATTTTCGAATTACCTCTACCTTTTTATCGGCTTCTTTATTGGCGGTGGCGTTGTGTTAAACGGTGGCGTTTACACAGGCCCAACAGGAAATGCGGGAGCCATTGGCTCCTTTCCTGTCATCGGTCAGGATGGAAAAGCCGTTCAACTCATCGATGTCGCGTCCGCAGCCAACCTTGAAGCTCGCATTCGAGCCGCAGGGCTTGATCCTTCCCCTATGTGGAAACAGCCGGATGGCTGGGCGGGTTTTGATGCATTCATCGATGATTGGATCATCGATATTGCGCCCCATCTCGCCAATGCCATCGTTGGCTCATGTGCCGTCATTGATTTTTCTGCGGTCTTCATCGATGGCGGATTTCCCGCCAATGTAAGAACAAGGCTAATCGAGGCAACGCGCGCAGCATTAGCGAAACTCAATTTGCACGGTCTTAATCCTCCCGAGCTGATTGAGGGCACGGTTGGCAATCAAGCGCGCGCTATTGGGGGGGCTTGCCTACCTTTGTTTGACAAATATCTGCTGTCATCCATGCCTACACTCAATGAGGTTGGCTGATTAAGACGCCAGTTCCATATTCTGACGGAATGACTCATCAAGGCCATAAATCTCGGAAAATTGAGCTATTGCGTCTGGTATAGCCCCTAATTTGATCCGATCGGGGGCGTTGCGGGCACGCCGGAGAATTGAAATTAAGAGTGCGATGGCACTGGAGTCGACCTGCTCAATTCCGGAAAAATCGATATAAAGCGGCGCTTTGGCTGAGAGAATTGCTATATCACGATAAATTTTGCCCGCGGTGGCCATGGTGACCGGCCCCTTTATGGACAGAACTTGCTCGGCCATTCTAGCCGCCATTCTTCTTTTTTAGCGCGTCGATCAGGCCGGATGTGCCGCTTTGGGAAACGAGACCCGCGAACTCGTCGCGATAGGCAGCGACGAGGCTAATGCCCTCGACGGTGACGTCATATACTTTCCAGCCAGCCGGTCCGTTGATCAGGCTGTAATCGATCGAGACGGGCTGCGGACGTCCGATCATTTGGGTCTTAACGGTCACATCCGCATTTGGCGTCATAACGCGTGTGGATTTGACCTCGACGTCCAAATCTTTGAGCGTAGAAATCGCGTTCGAATAGGTACGCGTGAGCAGTTTACTAAATTCGGTGACGATCTGCTTCTGCTCAGCCGAATTTGCCTTCGCCCAATTTCTGCCCATCGCGATTTGCGTGATCCGCTCGAAATCGAAGCGCGGAACGATATTCTTTTGGACGAAATCGGATATTTTCAACGAGCCTGGATTTTGAAGTTCGGGATCGGACCGCACGGCCGATGTCATTTCGGCGGCCAATTTGCGCACTAATTCATCAGGAGCAGGCGCGTCAGCATATACGCTTGTTGAGATCACCGCGCTCAGCAAAACGCCTAGCAATGCACCTATTCGAGCTGCTCGCTCAACGAGACTCATCATATGATTACCGATTTCCTTGATCAATGCTGAGTTTGGCCCGATTTAACCATCAGCGATCGCTTCTGAAGATAAAGATTTCTGATGAAAACATAGCGGTCGAGGCTAGAGGCAGCAATTAATCCCTCATTCGCTTTCGCGTCCGCGCGGGTTTGTAGATATTCAAGCCCCATCAAGGAATAGGACGGCACCGCATCCAGATAAGTCCGCGGATCCGTCATGACGCGCACGGATCGCCCTGCCGATTCACGAACCGTGGACGGTCCGATCAATGGGAGGATCACATAAGGACCCGTTGGAAGGCCCCAAACGCCCAAGGTTTGCCCGAAATCACCATCGACCTTTTGCAGGCCCATCTTTGCGCCAACATCGATTAAACCGCCAATTCCAACGGTCGAGTTAACGGCCACACGCTCGAAATCCACCCCGGCACGCGATCCATTGCCTTGCAGGAGGTGATTGACCCCCACATAGACATCATCGAGATTGTTAAAGAAATTGCCGACGCCGGTGCGAACAAAAGAAGGCATCAGGCCGTTCCAAAGGGCGACCAGCGGATTGACAATAATCAGATCAATTCCGTCATTAACGGCAAAGGTAACGCGGTTAATCGGCTCAAACAGATCATTGGGCGGCGCGATTTCGGCGGGTTCCTCAAGCGGAATTGGCGCAACCGCTGGTTTAGCCTTTTTCGAAGGCGCAGCGGCGACGAGGCTTGGCGCAACCAACGCAAGCATGAAAACAATGGTAGCGATACGCTTCATTGGGCCTTTGCCGGCGTTTCCGCCGCCTTACTGAACAAAAATTGACTAATTAACTTCTCTAAGATCATGGCCGATTGCGTTTTGCCCAATCGGTCACCTGCAGCGAGATATACAGGATCTCCGCCAGACTCCAAGCCTACATATTGCTCACCGAGCAATCCGGACGTCAAAATTGACGCAATCGTGTCTTTGGAAAAGCGATAATTTGGATAGACCCGCAAAAGGACCCGCGCCTCATAGGTTTCGGCATCCAAACCGATCGACTCGACTCGTCCCACCACAACCCCTGCGCTTTTCACCGGAGCGCGCACTTTAAGCCCGCCAATATTATCAAATCGGGCCTCGATCACATATCCCGTCCCACTATCGAATCCGGCGAGATTTCCGACCTTAAGAGCCATAAAAGCCATGGCCAACAGCCCAATCGCCACAAAGAGCCCGACGGCGAAATCAAATCTGGAGCGATTCATCAGCTAAGTCCTCGGAACATCATCACCGTTAAAAGAAGATCAAGCAAAAGCACTGAAAGGGATGAAATGACAACCGTCCGCGTCGTTGCGGTTGCAATACCTTCAGCCGTTGGTGCTGCGAAATAGCCCTCAAAAACCGAAATCAGCCCGACAGCCGTCCCAAACACGATGCTTTTCAAAAGGCCATTTAAGACATCGATGCGCACATCAACATTGGCCTGCATTTGCGACCAGAAGGCGCCATCGTCAATACCGATCAGTTTTACACCAATGATCCACGCACCGATCACACCGGCTGTCGAAAATATGGCGGCCAAAAACGGCATTGAAAAAATAGCAGCTAGAAATCGGGGTGCGACCACACGGGACATCGGGTCAACGGCCATCATATCCATGGCGGCCAATTGTTCGGTCGCGCGCATAAGACCGATTTCAGCCGTAACGGCTGAACTGGCACGGCCCGCAAACAATAGTGCGGTTACAACGGGGCCCAACTCCCGCACAAGGGAAAGAGCAACGATGACACCGAGTGACTCAGCGGAACCATAGCGCTGCAATACTTCATAGCCCTGAACGGCCAAAACCATACCCACAAACAATCCGGACACGGCAACGATCGACAAAGAACGGACACCAGAAAAATAAACTTCTCGGAACATTAATGGGAGGCGACCTAACGCAATGCTCAACGAAACAAGCAATGCTCCGGCAAAACGGGCAGCCAAACCCAAACGATCGATACGGCTCGTGAAAAAATGCCCTAATGCCGAAATAAGTTGAACGAAGCTTGCCCTCATTGGTCCATTAACTCCGACCAATAATCCCGCCCAGGATAATGGAAAGGCACCGGACCATCCGGTAATCCATCCGCAAATTGCCGAATAAATGGGTCATCTGTGGACCGGATTTCTTCCGGCGCCATATCCCGATGAATTTTACCTTGAGAAAGAACAACCACTCGATCAACAAGGCGGAGGGTTTCATTCAAATCATGCGTCACGATCACGGACGTCATGCCGAGCGCGCGATTGAGCCTTTTAATCAATCGACCAATAATACCAACGGAAATAGGATCGAGTCCCGTAAACGGCTCGTCATAGAGCATGACTGCAGGATCAAGAGCAACGGCTCTTGCAAGCGCAACACGACGTGCCATTCCACCTGAAAGCTCGGCAGGCATGAGATTTTTGGCGCTCCGCAAGCCTACAGCCTCAAGCTTGAGCAAAACCAAAGTGCGGATCATCTCTTCTGGCAAATTCGTTTGTTCACGATAGGGAAAAGCAACATTGTCGAATACATTAAGATCCGTGAACAGCGCGCCAAATTGAAAGAGCATGCCAATTTTACGCCGAAGCCCATAGAGCTCCGATTGGCGAAGGTTTGGAACCTCAAGCCCTTTAACCAAAACCGAACCTGTTTGAGGCTTGAGTCGTCCAGAAATTAGTCCAAGCAGGGTCGTTTTTCCCCCGCCCGAGCCGCCCATAATGGCGATGATTTCTCCACGTTTAATCGTGAGATCAATTCCGTTTAGAATAGGCCGATCCGCATAAGAAAAACAAACGTCTTTCAATGCGATCATCTCGGACTCATGAAAAGACGTCATTCAAACTCAATCCGGCGTGAGCGGTCAAAGTAAATTGCAGCTGTCCCTAAGCCCGTTAAATGAATTCGGCAATAAAAAGACCATCATTTATTCAATTTTATTGCTAAATTCCGATTATCACATTCGATTGAAAGGCTAAAATACGCCCTTCAAAAGAAATCTACGATTAATTGCCTGTACTGGACGCGCATTCATCGAAAAAATAAGCTTGAAAACATCAATGTCAGCCTGTGCGACCTCAAGAGGCTCGGCAAAAACAACCCAATCCACATTTTCGGTGCATGGTGGCATCGTCAACGAACCGCGATAGCGAAACAGACTACGGGTTTTCGGAAGGAGAGCGTTAGGATCAGCAGGGGCTTGCAACGCTTGCGTCCCGAGTTTTCCCGGAGCCTTAGCCATCATTGAAAAAAACACGTCGTTCCGTTCGCCCGGACGAACCAGAATGGACACCATTAAGAGCTTTTTAGGCCCCTGAGTGTGCACAAATTGAATTTCCATGGCATGCCGTTTGCCATCAACCATATGTTCGCTGGGGAGATGGAACACGATCTGCTTTAGAGCAAAATCTTCGGTGCCGAGCTTCGTTGAGCTTCCTTTGGCAACATTGGCGTAAACGGAACGGCCACTATTAACCATGGAAAATGGCTGCGCTTGCCAATCAAACTTAATAGGCTCGACGGCTGCGACGTAATATTTACTTAGGTCAATAGGGGACTGCTCGAGACCCGCCGTGCAGGCCTGATTGGCCGGATCTATTTCCGCCCATTTTTCCGGTCCATCGGCGCCATCATAACTCCATTGTTTACCTTCTTGAGAAGCCGATTGGGTCGATACCAGCGGCATCGCCATCAAACCTGCTAGAAATCCTCGTCGATCAAGCGCCACAATCTACTCCAATAAACACCTAAAACCGTCTTTGATCGTCAATCCTAGCTAGAACCGTGCCAAACGGACTAAAAATCGCTGGCAAGTCCTTTTACTTCCCAATCGCCAAATCGAACAGGCTCGGGACCGTCACGTCCATTAATCTCGCGCGGCAAATCTAATGCTTGGCTGGCAGCGACACGCCGAGCCTCGGCTTCAGCCAAGGCGCGCTGGGCCATGGGGGTCAAGGGCTTCCTCGGTTCAGCTTCTGAAACGGTCTCATTCTGCGGATTTTCATGATTCATGACACCAACCCCATCGTCAGTAAAAACTTGCAGCGCCCTACCTTCTGGCGGCATAGAGGGACATTGGTCAAGATCGTCGTATACGGGACCAAGCCACCTAAGACCCATTGGAAAGCACCTTAATGAGCGATAATTATGGCGATGCCGCCCCTCAAATAGAAGAAATTCCCGGATTGATCGCACGCCGCTGTGCGATGTTAGCTATTGATGATCTCCTTGTTCGCAGCCTTCCACTCGATGAATCGCTGGACCGAATTCTTTCAGAACCGGAGGGAAAAACCTTAAGCGAACGCGATCGGGGACTTGCTCGCGCCATCGCCATGTCGGCTACCCGCCGCTTAGGCACTATTGGCGATGCCTTAATGTCGCGATTGGAAAAAGGGCTGCCAAACCATTCTGGACGACTAGAATCGATCCTCGTCGCGGGTGTTGCGCAACTTCTTTATCTCGATGTGCCCGACCATGCCGCGGTCGATCTATCGGTTCGTCTCGTTCAAGCCGATCCTGAAGCGAGGCGTTTTATCAAATTAGCCAATGGGCTTTTGCGAACGATAGCGCGCGAACGTGAGACAATTCTGGTCAATGATGATCCGCTGCATCGCGATACACCGGAATGGCTCGCCCAAAAATGGGTTAAAGCCTATGGGGAGGATACGGCAAAGAAAATCGCCTCAGCCAATATGCAAGAAGCGAGTGTCGATATCACCGTGAAAGAAAACGCTGCCTTATGGGCCGAAAACCTCGACGGCATCGTTCTTCCAACCGGTTCTGTGCGTCTAAAGGGGCGCACCAATATTACAGCACTTCCCGGTTATACCGAAGGCGCTTGGTGGGTGCAGGATGCAGCAGCCGCTCTCCCCGCTATGCTGCTTGATGCAAAGCCGGGCGAGAGAATTGCTGATCTTTGTGCAGCACCGGGCGGTAAAACGGCTCAATTGGCCAATGCAGGTGCGAAAGTCGTAGCCATAGATCGATCGGCAAAGCGCCTGGAGCGGTTATCAGAAAACATGCGACGGCTAGGACTCTCGGTAGAAAGCGTTGCAATGGATGCGATGGCTTACCAATCCGAACCGTTTGACGCCATTTTGCTAGATGCACCCTGCACGGCGACAGGAACCATACGGCGCCATCCCGATGTGGCATGGACCAAAGAGTTCGAAGATTTACAAAAATTGGCTGCTCTACAGGCCCGTCTGCTGAAAAAAGCGATTGACCTGCTAAAGCCCGGCGGACGGTTGATCTACTGCACCTGCTCGCTTGAGCCCGAAGAGGGCGAAATGCAAATTGCAGAACTGTTAAAAGCCGATAACCGCGTCAAACGTTCACCTTTTAATCGTACGGATATGGCTCATTTGGGGCCTGAATTGGCGTGGGCCATTAATGGTCAAGGCGAATTACGAACCTTGCCGTTTATGCTCGCAAATGAAGATCTGCGCCTTCAAGGGATCGACGGATTTTTTGCTGCAAAACTTGTACGGTCATAAGATCCCCACATTTAGGACGGCAAATGCTTGGTGGTCGGTTGCCAATCAGGGTATGACACATAGGTTGCGGTTAAAGTGAGTTGGAGCCACGATTGGCGCGTTACGCACTATCAGATTTCGGATTGTCCCTGCGCTTTGCGGCTAAACGCACAGCGTTGCGCGTAGGTGCGAGCCTTATCGCGTCCGTACGATGGTTAAGACCAACGCCCTTCAACGGGCGAATTGAACGAATTTTAATCGCGCCACAGGATCTTAGAACAAGTGATCCAACGGCTGCTGGTGATATCTATTCTGGCTATTTCGCTTTCGCGGGTAAAATTGTTTCGACGGGCGGGCATTCACCCTTTTCTGCGCCTTCACCGTCCAATGCGTGGTCAGAAGCCCTTATGGGTTTTGGTTGGCTGCGGGATATCCGCGCTGCAGACACTGCGCTGGCGCGCGCCAATGCGCGAACCATGGTCGGAGACTGGATATCAAGCTGCAGTTCGCCCAGTAATGTTCCAGCTTGGGACACGTTGGTTGTTTCACGGCGGCTAATCGCATGGCTAAGCCATTCTCCGCTCATCTTGGACGGATCGGATCGAGCCTTTTATCGGCGGTTTATGAATTCTATTCGTCGACAATCGGCCTATCTTTGGCGGCGATCACGACGTATCGACCATTCTGCACACCGGCTACAGGCGGCAATCGCGCTTACCTATGTTGCCTTATGCACCGATCTCGGTCCGAGACGCACAAAGCGCGTGATCGATTATTTCATTCGCCAGTTGGATCGCGAGATTTTAAGCGATGGGGGGCATATCAGCCGCAATCCACAGGTCATCGTGGACATATTGGCTGAGTTACTCCCCCTGCGACATTGCTTTTTATCACAGTCGGAAAATCCGCCGGCTGAATTATTGAATGCGATTGATCGTATGATGCCGATGATCAGACTGTTCCGTCATGGCGATGGAACCTTGGCACTCTTTAATGGCATGAGTGCAACGGCACCCGATCTGATAGCAACAATATTAGCCTATCAAGATACACGCTCTGGACCGACTGAAACCGCGGGACCATCGGGCTACCGTCGTATACAGAGTGACACAACGATCCTCATCATGGATGTTGGCAAATCGCCGCCAGAGGCTTTTTCAGGCTCTGCCCATGCGGGCTGTCTTTCGTTTGAGCTTTCTGACAATGGCGAAAAGCTCATCATCAATTGTGGTGCGCCGGTAGCAGGGCATGAAATACGCAGGCCTTTGGCTAGGGCGACGGCTGCGCACTCCACTGTCATTGTCGATGATCGTTCCTCTTGTCGCTTCGCTGACGATAATGAACGACGCTATCCCTCAGGTGAGCCTATTATGAGTGGGCCACGCCATGTCGAAGTCCTGCGCGACAGCGATGATGATAGTGAGCGGATCACAGCCATGCATGATGGCTATAGTGGGCGTTTTGGACTTGTTCACAAGCGGAGCCTATCGCTTCATCGCGGTGGAGAATGGCTTATTGGGGAAGACGAACTCCAATCCATTCCGTCAAAAAGACAAGATCAGGATTGGCCCTACACGATCCGGTTTCATTTGCATCCCGGTGTCGAGGCCCTGGCAAGAGAAGCCGATGTCGTGAGTCTGACAATGCCGTCCGGCCAATTCTGGACTTTTACGGCCGATGCTCCCGTTCAAATCGAAGAAAGTGTGCTTTTTGCTGCGTCGGATGGCATGCGGCGCACGACGCAAATTGTTATCGAGGCCAAGGCCCTCACGCGACCAACGGTAAAATGGTCCTTCATCCGCGGCGATGTCACGCGGTTTCCACGATAAAATCGGGTGTGCATCCTCCTAATGGCCAATCTTACCGGCCCTATCGAGTCGTGATATTGAGACGGTCCATTAAGTCCAAATCGAATAAGGTCGTACCCAATGCCTAGTAATTTGCGTCCCGTTATGCGCGCTCTTCTCTCCGTTTCGGACAAGACCGGATTACTGGATTTTGCAAAGGCATTGCACGCTCACAAGATTGAATTGATTTCAACAGGCGGCACTGCAAAGGCCATCGCCGATGCCGGTTTACCGGTACGCGACGTTTCTGATCTCACGGGCTTTCCAGAAATGATGGATGGTCGCGTCAAGACGCTCCATCCGAAAGTTCACGGTGGGCTTTTGGCAATCCGGGGCAATCCGGAACATGAGGCGGCAATGCTGGCGCACGGCATTGGACCGATCGATCTTCTCGTGGTCAATCTCTACCCGTTTGAAGAGACGATTGCGAAGACGAATGACTTCGACACCTGCATCGAAAATATCGACGTTGGCGGCCCTGCCATGATCCGTGGTGCAGCCAAGAACCATGCCGATGTTGCGGTTATTGTTGATACAGGCGATTATCGGCTTATTCTCGACGAGTTGAAATCCAACAACGGATCAACCACGTTAAAGACGCGCCGTTTATTAGCGGCGAAAGCATTCTCCCGCACCGCAGCCTATGATGCTGCGATTGCCAATTGGTTTGCTGTTCACGAACATGAA
>Ga0209084_1002559_pt1 | contig 14004 bp, 11 predicted proteins | sample C_130820_MF_Meta_FD_187309 | JGI IMG/M metagenome (GOLD analysis project Ga0209084, IMG submission 187309) | Freshwater microbial communities from Lake Croche, Canada to study carbon cycling - C_130820_MF_MetaG (SPAdes) (version 2) | ecosystem: Environmental > Aquatic > Freshwater > Lake... | reverse complement strand
ACCAAAATAACACAGCAATTAACAACTCAACTGGTTCTGAAGGTATTATCCCTAAAGTTGTTGCTGATGGTGAAACTGTTGGTTACACTCCGGGTAACTTAGATATCCAAAAATTACATGAGATTACTCGTATTATGGATGTTAATGGTTGTGCTAAACAATCTGCTTGGTTAACTGATATCTTCCAAAGACAAGATTTCTCTGATGGTATCTTTGCTGCTTACCCAGCTGGTGCTTTCGTTTATGGACAAGGCGAGAAGTCAAAAGAGGCTTCTGTTGCTTATGGTTTCCAAGAAATCTTCATTGATGGATATTTATTGTCTGTAAAGAAGTATGCTCAATTCAACACTGAGGTTACTACTGGTTTAACTCCACAAGTTGATTACTTCCGTAATTTCGGATTAATCTATCCAATGGGTGAAACTAAGGATGCGAAAACCGCTCAAGTTTACAAGAATATTACAATTATGTATCAACAACCTCCTCAAGGTGGAACAGTTGGTAATGGTATTCGTGTATGGCAATATGGTGGTGGTTCTCCAAACCCTACAGATGGTACAATGACTAATCAAATTGCGATGATCACTTATCGTGGTACTCGTGTTTGTGCAGCAAACCAGTTCATTATCTTACAAGGTAACTAATACCTTATATTTATCGGGTAGGGGCAACTTTATTGATTGTCCCTACCTTTTTTAACAATTAAAAAACCATTTATGGCAAAGTTAAAGGCAATTGGGATGTCTGAATTCAACCTTTCTCAACAAGGTTCAGCAACTCAAACAAGACAACAAGAAGAATCTACAGCAGCAATGAATGAAGCTCCTGTCCTTTCTGAAACTTTCAAGATTTTTAAATTATCAGATACAAAGAAAAATGGTAAATACCATATGGAAGGTATTGATGATGTTTGGAATCCAAAAAAGGGTAGAATGGAAAGGGTTAGACTTTTAAGAGGCTATCCAAGTATTTGGGTAGAAGATCAAAAAGGGCTTGAAAAATCATTTGTAGAACAAAATAGAAGAAGTTTAATATTTGACAGAAGAATTTTAAGAGTAGCTGATTACGATGTAGAAGCACTTGAATTCTTAAATATTTGTAATGCTAATGTGGATAATCCAAATAGAAAAGGTACTAGAAAAGTTACTTTCTTTCAATGGAATCCACAAAGAACAGCAGAATTAGAAAGAGCAAAACGAGTTGCTAAAGTTGAAGCTATTAAATATGCTTCATTAACTAGTGACGAAGAAATGCGTAAACACTGCAATTATCTTGGCATTTCATTTACAGATGAATTAGGTATGCCTAAATCTAATGAAGCAATTAGAAATGACTATGAGCTTTATGCAGAAGCACAATCTGCTAAATTTATGCAAAGTGCTGGTTCTAAGGAAGTTGAAATAGCTTTTGTAATTAAAAAAGCGTTAATTGATAATAAAATTGATGTAAACTCTAGGAAAGGTTCTGCTTATTGGGCTAATGATGGAGGTTTTATCTGCAAAATACCAGCAGACAAAAAACCTGCAAATTACTTAGTTGAATATGCTATGTTCCCTCAAGAAGAGTGTAAAGCATTTTTAGAACAATTAAAAAAGTTTATGTAACTTTCCCCTCTAAATAAAATAAGCCCTGTAACCTAAAAATTACGGGGCTTTTTTGTTACTTTTTCGTATATTTGTTGTATAACTTATTCCAATGAATGTTAATGATATGTATCGTATTTGCCAATTTGCAATTAACAAAGCGCAAAATGGCTATTTAACTCCATCTGAATTTAATTTGATTATAAATCAAGCACAGATTTCATATCAAGATTATTTATTAGGGGAATTCCAACAATATCAATATGGGCGACCACAGGCTAGAGTAAATTATAGCCAAAATGAAGATATTAGACAAAGGTTAACTCCTTTAATTTTACAAACAACATTAGCTCCAAATACATCTACAGGAATTGCCGCATATCCAACTAATTTTTTACAAGTTGATGCTATGTGGGAATCTGATGGGTTACATAGAATACGATTTGTCCCACAAGATAGTTTGTATTCATATTACAATAGCGAAATAGATCCAATTCTTAGCAATCCAATATATTTATTGCAAAAAGATCAATTCCAATTTTATCCTAAAAATATTACTTCTATATCTGGTAATCCTATAGTTTCATATGTAAGATCAGCTCCAGATATTGTTTGGGCTTATACTACAGTAAGTGGCAGACCAGTATATGCAGCAACTCAGACAGGTGCAGGCGTTACTCCTACAACAGGAAGCGTTCAGCCAGTTTGGTATGATGTTGATATTTTGGAGATTATTACTCGTGCATTGAAATTAATTGGATTAAATTTACAAATAGGGCAGATAGAACAATACGCTAATCAAATAACACAAACCGGACAATAATGACTAGATATGCTCTTATAGAAAGAATATTAAGACAAATATATAACGGACAGCCATCTGATGACTCAAGTATTACATATAATTTAGTTAATCAGTGGCTTAATGATGCAATTGGGTTAGCTGTTAAAAAGAATTATACAGATAGCATTCAAATGGATGGTATAGCTTATATAAATAATTCATTTTATACAACTTATACAAATTTAGATATATCTGCAGAAGCAGTAGATAATGTTACATATTCAGTTTTATTACCACAGATTCCTATTGCTTTAGGTAAAAATGAAGGTGTTGCCACTTTACAGTTCGTTGGTGACAAGAAAACTTCTCAGACAGGGATACCATTAAGCATAAATCAAGTTGGCTATATTGATAATATGCGACCAATTCAAAATAAAATTCTTTATTGGATTGAAGGTAAGAATATATTTGTTAAAAGTTCAATACCTTTAACATCATATAAAGCTACATTAAGGATGGTTAGTGGTGGTGATTCTAAGGATTTACAATCAACATTAATTATACCAGATGATTATGTGCCAATAATTATAGAATATATTAAAGGACAATTAGCTTTTGAAAAATCAAGACCAATTGATACAAATAATGATGGAGTTGATCAATAATTAAATAAGAAATATGAAACCAGTTAGAGATTTTGTTTTAGTAAAGCCATTTATGGCAGAAGGTGTTACAGAAGGTGGTTTATTCATTCCTGACAACTACAGAGAAAGAAGCTGTAAAGCTAAAGTAGTTTCAACTGGAAGAGGAACAGCTAAAGTAAAAATAGAAGCAAAAAAAGATGATGTTATTTTTCATATAAAAGGAGCAGGGGAAGCAATTATCTTAAACGATGAATTGCATTTCTTGATTCGTCATAATGATATATTAGCTTACGTTTCAAATAATTAAACATGTCACAAGTTAGAAATTATATAACATTAGACTCAGTAATCAATGATTATATTGATGAAAGTGAGCAATCAGTACATAAATATGCTAAATTATACAATATAGCAGTAAGAGGTATGGAAAAGCTAGGACTTGACTTTTTTTATAAAATAAGAACAGTAAAAGTAGCTATTGATACAACAAATTTTACAGCTCAATTACCTAATGATTATATTAGCTATACTAAAATAGGTGTATTAAATTCAGTAGGTGAAATTATACCATTGAAGTTTAATAATAAAATGACATACTATGCTGACCAGCAACCAGATAGACTTGCATTAACACAAGATAATACATTAGCTACTTGGTATCAATCAGATTTGCCTTTATGGTTTAATTACTGGGATGGATATGGTTTTAATAATATTTATGGATTGCCTAGTGGTTCTCCATTTGTAGGTCAGTTTAATATTGATGATTCAAATGGTGTTATTTTATTAAATGAATATTTTTATTACCCATATTTGATGATAGAATATTTATCAAGTGGTAACCCAGAGGAAACATTTTCAATTCCTATTCAATTTAGAGAGGCAATGATGTCTTGGTTATCTTGGAGAGATATAGCTTCAATGCCAAGTACAAGAAAAGGTAATTTAGGAGATAAAAGAGATAGAAAGCAAGAATTTTATAACCAAAGAAGAATTGCTAATGCTCAATTTAAGCCTTTATACTTAATGCAAGCTTACGAATGGAATTTAGATAACCAAAGAATGACTGTTAAGGCATAACAAATGATAATAAATACTCCTTTTAGTGGTAAGTTAAATTTAGACGATGCTAATTATAGAATTAGAAATAATGACTATGTAGATGCTTTAAATGTAACAAAAGATGCCCAAGGTGCTGGACAAGATAAAATAGTATCAAATATACTTGGGAATACTCTAATACCTTATTCACCCCCTAGTGGTACCAATAAAGTTATTGGTTTTTATTCTGATAGAGTTAGAAATAGAGCATATTATTTTTTATGGAATAGTAATGGCTATAATACTATACTTTATTATGATATAAATAGAGATGAAATAAATATTGTTTTGCAAAGTAAAACAGATAGTAATGGTATAGATATTTTGAATTTTAACCCTTCATATAAAGTTTTATCTGTTAATATATTTTATAGAGATTTAGAAGGTGATATTTTATTCTTTAATGATGGGTATAATCCTCCTAAAAGTTTGAATGTTATAAATCTTTATGGATCAAATTGGAAATTAGAATATTTGCTAGTGGCAAAAGCTCCTCCAGTTATGCCGCCAAAAGTTACATATGAAAATGATACTACAATAACAATTAATAATTTAAGAAATAAATTATTTCAATTTTCATACAGATATGTTTATGATAATAACGAAAAATCTGTATGGAGTTCAAAAAGTATAGTTCCATTACCACAACAACCATCTTTAACTCTAACTGATAATACAGCTACAAATAACTCAAGAATAGCAGTTTTATTTTCAACTGGTGGACCTGATGTGAAAGCTATTGAATTATCATTTAGAGAAACAACAAACGGATTAACAAGCGATTGGTATTTAATAAAATCATTAGATAAAAGCAGTTTATCTATATTAGATAATGATATTTATAATTTTAAATTTCGTAATGATTCTATTTATAGTCAAATAGACATAATAGAAACAGGACAATTACAAGACTGGGTTCCTCAAAAGGCAAATGCAGGAGAATTGGCAAACGGCAATGTATTATTATATGCTGGTATTGTTGAAGGATATGATAAAACAACAATGGATTTATCTGTTACTCAAACTACTGGTTCATATAGTTTTTTTTATGACCAAGCTGGTTTGTTATTACTTGCTACAGTAAATGGAACAGATAATGGTACTGGTACTTTAATGAATATATATATTTATGGTACAGGTACAAATGGAATGGATGGAGAGGTAGTAACATTAAATAATGCTGCTGGAGGATATTATATAAATTCATTTGCATCTAATGGAACAGATTTAAGCACATCTTACTCTACAACTGATTTGACAAGCTCATATTTGGTTAGTGATATATTAGCTGGTATTTCTGCTGCAATGGTTGTAAAAGGATATACTCAAGTATCATTAGTTGGCAATAAATTAGTTATGAATTATTCAGATGGGTTTGTTTTAACATCTGTTGGTTTTAAGACTTTTCCTTTATTAGATAATGATAATACTAGATTTGCTAATGTGTGGGATTCTGGTTATCAGTATGCTATTCAATATTTTGATGCTCAAGGAAGAACAATAGGTGCACAGACATCAGTTGGAGCAACAATTAATACTCCTTCAAGAGTATCAACAGCTGATTTCCCTGAAATAAGTTTAAATATACTTAACAGACCTCCTTTATATGCAACATACTATCAAGTTTTAAGATCAAATAATACAACTTATAATAAAAGATTATGTTGGGTAAGCGAATCAGCTTATGCTGGCATAACTGATGGGGTAGATAATTCAAGATTTTTTTACATTGGAATAGGCAATATTGCAGCATATAATGAATCAATAAGTTCAACACAAAATGTTGTTTCATATAATTATACAGAAGGGGATAGAATTAAATTTTATGCTAGATATAATGTTAGCAATGATATAATTTATTTACCACAATATGATTATGAAATAGTTGGTACAGTATCTACTTTTGAATATAACATAAACTGGCCCGTTCCATTAGCTATAGATAATAATACATATACAGCTAATGGTAATTTCTTAAAGATAAGATACCCAAGTAATGATATAAGTCCAGATTTTGATTTCCCCGGCACAGCAGATTTTCAACATTATGAAATATTATTATATAATTATTCAACAAATGCTGATTCTACACAAAGATTTTATTATGAATTTGGAAAACAATATGGTATAGGTAATCCGGGCACTGCAAATGCATATCATTATGGAATATCGCAATTATCTAATGGCGGTGCAATAGTCCCTGTAACTAATGGAGATTTGTTTTATAGACTTAGAATAGTACCATTTGCCGATAATTTTACATTTTCATCAGATAGATTTGACATAGATACAGCCGGAGCATACGGTACTAGAAGTGAAACATTCCCAATAGAAGTTACAAGAACTATTGATAATCTTGCATATAGAATACAAACACAACCAAATGCTCAAGTTTTTTTAACTACAGGGTATCCAGTTTGGTCTGATACGGGGTATTTTTTCTACAATAAATCAGCAGGTGAACAAATATTGTCAATTAACGGAACATTTATAATGGCATCAGATGGTACATCTACATTTTCAGTATATGCATTGATTTTAACAAATTTGATTCCATTAAGCCCAAAATATACTATTTCATTATTACCTATAGAAGTTAATAATATAACTCAAAATGTTGATACAACTTTTACAATTAATAAAAGGTTTAGTGTACCTATAACTGGTAAAGTTTATATTATAGCTAAATCAACAAATGATGCTATAGGGGCAAATAATATTATTATTCAACCCATGATTGATTTCAATTTTGATGTTGTTAAAAACAAAGAAATTGGTATTATTGAAAAAAGTTTTAATGATACATATAATTTAGTTACAAATAGCAATGGGAGACCATCTGTAATAGATGCTAATGCTAGACAAACTTATTTCCCTACAGTTATCCGATTTGGCCAAGCATATCAATCAAATACAAATCTTAATGCTACAAATAGATTTTATTATGAAGATTTTGATGAATATGATAGAACATTTGGAGATGTATTAAGACTGCATGTAAGAGATAGGTATCTAAAAGTTTTCCAACAATTTAAGGTAGGTAATGTGCCTATTTTGACTCAAATTGTTAAAGATGTAACAGGTAACCCATTACAAGCAAATAGTAATCAATTAATTAACAAAATACAATATTACGCAGGTAATTATGGCATAGGTGATGCAGCTACAAGTCTTGCATGGAATAACTTTGCAGATTATTTTGTAGATAGTTTTAGAGGTGTTGTTTGTAGATTAAGTCAAAATGGTATTGAACCTATTAGTATTCTTTATAATACAAATGCATTCTTTGTATCTAATACAGCAGCTTATAGAAAAGATTTAAATAATGGTATTTCAGATGGAATATATACAGGTGATCCATGTATTTATGGTGTATTTGATGCAAATACAAATAAGTACATAATTGCTATGGAAGAAATCAATAGATATGCTCCTGCATGTGGTTATAACGGAGGTTCAGCTATAATAGTGCCATATAATTGTAATTATAATGGAGGAAGTGCTATTATAGTACCACTCCAATGTGAATATAATGGAGGTACTGCTATTATAACTGTAGTACCTGAATATACCAGAATATATTCGCCCGGAGGACCATATAAATATGGGGATGATACGCTTTCATGTGGAGGTGTAATTATTGCACCAACGGCAATTATATATTTAAATTCAACTGATTATGCAACATGGAGTACAAATGGAACACTTTTAGCAGAGGGTATGGTTCTTTATACAGATGGTTCAGGGACTATAGCTACTTATTTAAAAGTTTACGATCCACTTGCTCTAACTATATATAATGTTAATACAGGTGTTGTAGGAACTGTTCCACCCGGTGGATTTTGTTAAAAATAATAAATTAAAAAATATGAATGTAATAGTAACATTAAATGCAGGCTTAGGATCGGATTTGGGACCAAATTTTGATTTAACAGCCGATACAGGGGTAGTTTCCCCATCAACAGCAACATTGTCTGAATTACTTGCTGGTAAAACTGTAGTAGCCGATAATGCAGCTACTCAAATTACAGTTACCTCAACAGGAACTTGTACAAATTCTTTAAACTTATCAATTACAGCTTAGTGGCACATGTTTTAACATACCATCAAGAGCCATATACCATTTCATTTGATGAAAATGCTAATGCTTTTGAGGCATTTTACTCGTATTTCCCAGAGTTTATGGGGGAAGTGAATACCACCTTATTTACCTTTAAAAATGGCCAAATATGGAAGCATGGTACTATACCATATTGTAATTTCTATGGAGTACAATACAATGCCTCAATAACCAATGTTTTTAACACAAATTCTTTGGATAAAAAGACATGGGTTTCTGTAATGGAAACTGGTAATACCACATGGGCTTGCCCGGTAATATATACCCAAATGGATACAGGGGGGACAACTAGCGCAAAACAGGTTAGTCAGCTTTTAGAGTCTGATTTTGTGTCTTTAGAATCAGAGTACCAAGCATCATTTTTAAGGGATTCTAATAGTCCCGGAGGCCTTATAGAGGGGGATAGCCTAAAAGGTAATTATATTGTCTTAAAATTTGAGAAAGCAAATGCAAATTCTTTCGTATATTTGAACAGCGCAACGACTAAATATATTAATTCACCATTGAATAATAGATAATGATTATCAGGGAAAATGATCAAATTGTAGATAATTTAGAAGCAATTATGATGCAATTCCCTGAAGAATTAATAGATGGCCCGTTGGTTCATAAATTTACAGATGGGATGTATATAAGAGAAATCTTCATGCCAGCTGGTTCTTTATGGACAAGTAAGATACACAAAACAGAACATCCATATGTTGTTTCTTATGGAAAAGCTGCTGTATCTATTGATGCTCAAGAATGGTATGAAATAACAGCTCCTTATACTGGCATAACAAAGCCGGGAACAAGAAGAGTTTTATATATTTTAGAAGATTGCATTTGGACAACATTTCACAGAATAGACGGTATGAAATCCGAATATAATGATTTAAGTTCAGAAGAAATTGATAAAATAGTTGAAGAAATAGAAGATAAAATATTAGAACCGCATATTAATCAGATTACTGGTTCAGATGTGGGGAAAGAATATAAAGAAATTTTAAAAAATAAAAATCAGGAATTATGGCTTTCGCAATCGCAGGATCAACAGCTTTAGCAATAGGAGTCACAGCGGCAGGCGTTGGCGCAGCAGCTAGTGGTATATCTGCAATAGGTTCTAATCAGAGAAGAAAATCTCGTGAAGCAGAATTGGATGCATATGCAAAACAAAGTCCATTATATCAAGGTAGTAAACCAATTAGTGAATACTATCAACAAGCATTAAATAGATATAATGAAAGTCCATATCAATCTCAACAATACCAATTAGGAGCAATGAATGCAAGACAATCAACTGCTCAAGGTATTAATGCTTTGCAAGATAGAAGATCAGCTATAGGTGGGATTAGTAGATTAGAGGCAGGCCAAAATGCAGCTATGCAAAATTTAGGAGCGCAAGCAGAAGCTCAAAGAAATGCAAGATTTGGACAATTAGGAGGAGCTACTCAAATGAAAAATGCAGATTTAATGCAACAATTTGATATTAATAAAATGACTCCATATAATCGTCAATTTGGATTAAAACAAATGAAGTCAGCAGCAGCTAATGCAGAGTATTCTCAAGATGTTAGCAATACTTATAATGCTTTAGGTAATTTGGCTTCAATCGGCATGTCAGCTGGTAAAACACCGGCAAGCATTCCCGGTCAACCACAAAATAAAATATCAGGAATACAAGCAATTCAACCTTATCAGAAAAATTTAGGTGGTGGAGATTATACAAATATGACATTACCAGATACTTTGCCTTCATGGGCACAAGGTCATTAATAAATATTAAAATAAAATGGCAGCTACAGGATTATTAGGGGTAAACCCATATTACAAAGGCACAGAATTAGATGTATCTAAACCAGTTAATTTAGCTATACAACTTCATCAAAAAGAAGAAGCTAAAAAAGAAGCTTTAGATAAGTATTTTATGGATTATGAGAAATCATTAAATCCAGCCGGTATGCGCCAACAGGATCAAGATGTATTCCTAAAAAAATTAGCACAAAATAAAGATTATTATTTAAGAAATAGAGAGAAAATTTTAAATCCATCAAGATATGGAGCAGAAGCTCAATCTGAATATATGTCTAATTTTAAAGGCATCTTATCAGATATTGATAGGTCTAAACAATTAGCAGCTAATGGTAAGGTTATAGCAACAGCTGTAATGGATGCAAAGAAAAATAATAGAACTATTCCATCAGATGTAACTGATGCTATTTATAATAATGAATTATCTATGGGTGATTCAAAACATCAAGCTTTTGATCCAGTTAATTTTGATGCTTACGATAAACACGATCCTTTTAAATATCAACAAGGTATATATTCAAAAATAAAAACAAGTGAATCTATGCCTGAAAGAATTTACGATTCAAAAAATAAGGAAATTGTTTATAAAACAGTAAATGATATTTCTAATAAATCTTTTGGTGAAATACAAAATATAGTATCAAGTGAATTACAAAAAGATAGAGGTTTAGTAGATAATGTAAAAGCTATTGCTAGAGATCAAAATAAGCTAAATCAATTAGCTCAAGTGTATAAAGATTTTAGTGGAAAGCAAATGAACCCAAATTCAATACAAGATGTAGCTACTGCTTATACTTTAGCATTGAAACCAGAAGCTCAAGTAAAATATACTACTCCAAAAGAAGATGCAGATTATAGAAGAATGCAGAGCTTACAAGATTCAAAAGAATTAGCTAAATATAGAAAAGATTTAGGATTAGATGGTAGCAGCGATATAGATCCTGTTACGACTTATTTAGATCAATCTGGATCTGGTGCTACATTTGCAGGAGATGTGGGGAGTGGTGTAGAAAGATTAAATTTGCCACAAAAAGTTGCTGATGAATTTAAGAAAAATAAAACAGATAGAACTCCTATTATTGGTAAAGGATTAAATGATAATAAATTCTATTCAATACAATTCCAAAAAGAAATAGATAAAAATGGCAAACCAACAGGTAAGACCACAGATTTAATAGATTGGACAAAAACAACTGAAATACCTGAAATTCAAATGCGTTCGTCAGTTGTAAACCATGCATTGCCAAGTAATGCAAAAATTGCAATAACACAAGGTCGTGCAAAGGGAAATAAATCAAATACTCCACCACCGTTCAAAATGAAATAATATGGCAGAAAATTTAATAGATGAATCGGTACAAGTTACAGAACAACCAAAACCAAAACAACCTGCATCTTATATCTCAGGATTAAGAGATAATCTTGTTCATTTTTATGGTGAAAATAATGTTCCAGACGAAGCTTCTTTTACAAAAAAAATAACTTCAGATGCTGAATATTTGAAAGGCGTTCATGCTAATTTAATTCATGCTTATGGTGAAGAAAATGTGCCAGATATTAATGCATTTTCAGATAAAGTAAAAAAAAAAGACCAAACTGGGCTACCTACTGCACAAGTATCTGGAGAAGTATCTGCCCCTACGACTTCTCAATTAACTTCTCCATCAAAGCCACAAAACGTAACTGATTGGTATAAACAAAATATGCCTGATGTAATGTTCATCAAGCCTATTTCTGAAAGCACAAAGTTTAATAAGCCAAAAGAAATGGCTGAAGATGTATTATATAAAGCTGCAGCTCCTGCAAGAGAAGCTAAAAAGAAAGCCGATACAGATATTGCAATTAAAAATACAGCTGAAAATTATTTTAAAAATAATAATATAGATGCACCTGAAGGTTCTCCATTATTTAATAAGCAAGTACAAGATTTAAAAATTAAAGTAGATAAGGGAGATGTGGTATTAGGTATTGATAAAACTAATAATAAACTAGGTCTTAAAAAAACGACAGGTTTTTGGGAATCTTTACAAAATGGATTCAGTGATGCAGTAAATGCCAATGATGAAGCTAGTTCTTTTGTTGAAATGACTCCTGAGCAAAAGGTGCAATGGTTAAAAGATAAATCTAAAACAAATATTGGTGAAGAAGGTTATATAGGTAAAACTCCTAGTAAATTAGGAGCTTATGGTGAATTCTTGGGTGGAGCCGCTCCAATGATGGCAAAAACCATAGCAGGCACAACAGTTGGAGCAGGGTTAGCAGCAGCTGCACCTGAAACAGGTGGTTTATCTTTAGAAGGATTGCCAGCAGTGATGGCATGGGCGTTTAATGCTCAAGATATGGCTAGTCAAGGCGCACAAAAAGAAATACTTCGCAGATATGATATGATTAAGACTAGTAAGCCAAATGTATCTGATATAGATGCAATGAAAGAAGCTAGTTCAGGACAAACTTTAGGAGAGATAGCAGGGTTAGCAGAGAATACAGCTTTTATGATGCCAGCAGCAAGGGCAATAGCTCCTGCAGCAAAATCGGTTTTAAGGAGTGGTGTTGAAAATACATTAAAATCAGCTATTCATACTGGTGGAATTGTATCGGGAATAGAAGCAGGTAAAAAAGTATTAGCTGGTGCAGAAGGATATGGTGAAACTCCTCAACAAATATTAGGTAATGGTGCTGCTGATTTTGCAGAAAATGCAACAGTTGGTGGTTTATTGCATATTAGTACTATGGCTGCATCTGGTTTATTGGATTTACCAAAAGTTTTACAATCAGGTGTTAAATATGCTTTAAAAGATGTTCCAAAACAAGATATTGATAATGTATTAAAAGCTAATGTAAACATAGGTAATATTCCTCCAGAATTAGCTGAAAAAGTATCTTCTGATATTGATTCGTATAAAATTGCTGCTGATAAAGCTATGCCGGGATTATCTCCAGAGGCAGAAGCTGCTCAAATAGGATTAATTCAGAAAAAAGATAAATTAACAGAAGAAGCTAGAACTAAAGATGATAGCGTAAAGCCTATTTATAAAGAACAAATAGAATCTATTGATAATAAAATAAATGATTTAAATAAAGGTAAGCCAGTTTATGATGTTGAAACAGATGAGCTTACAGGTCATAAATACAATAAAGATAAAAGTACAGAATATATTTCTTTTCAAGAATTACCTAAAGAGGAAGTTAAACTATCTGAAGTAAAAATTGAAGATGTTACATCAAAAGAAAAAAATGAAAAATTTGATACACCAACATTAAAAAGCCCTGCAAGTAATTATGAAAAATTATATGTTCCAAAAAATGTTGTAGAAGAAGCATATAAAAATGATAAAGACAATAATCCAGTTTTTAATAATGGTAATCAATCTTTAAATAGAATAATTGAAAGAGGTGGATATTCAATAGAAGAGTTAGATAAATTATTGCCAAATTGGAAAGAATTATCTAAACCGGAAATTAAAACAATTGAACAATTAAAAACAAAAGAAAATGCCATACAAGAGCCTAGCACAGGAGAAATACTTCAACGTCCACAAGAAGGAGTTGGAGAAACAGGGGGTGAACGTCCAAGAGTGGAACCAAGAATCCAAGGGACTGAAATTGCCAAAGAAGGCAAACAAGCTAAAGTCAATGAAGAAAAAGTATTAAGTTCAAAAGGACTGAAGGCTGCTGAAACAAGAAAAATAAATCAAGAGGCTAGTAATATTGAAGCAACAGATTCTAGGTCTGCTGCATTAAAATATTTATCTGGAGCAAATCTTAGTCAAGATGCTATTAACGAAATAGCAGGTAGAGTAAAAAGAGCTGAATTAAATACCGGAAGAAGAGAGTTTAAAACACAAGAAGTAAAGCTTAGAGATTATGTTGCTAAGAAAGGAGAAGGCGAAAGTTTAGATGAGGCAGCTCATTCTATTTGGGATAATATGAGCGAAGAAATGCAATCTAAAAATACTACTCAAGATGTAAAAGAAGCTTTAA
>Ga0209084_1002552_pt1 | contig 14015 bp, 8 predicted proteins | sample C_130820_MF_Meta_FD_187309 | JGI IMG/M metagenome (GOLD analysis project Ga0209084, IMG submission 187309) | Freshwater microbial communities from Lake Croche, Canada to study carbon cycling - C_130820_MF_MetaG (SPAdes) (version 2) | ecosystem: Environmental > Aquatic > Freshwater > Lake | place... | reverse complement strand
ACCATGATTTACGTCACCCACGACCAGGTGGAGGCCATGACGCTGGGCAACCGCATTGCGGTGTTCAACCAGGGCCGCATTGAGCAAGTGGGTGCGCCGCTGGAGCTTTACAACCGCCCGGCCAACACCTTTGTTGCCACCTTTATCGGCGCGCCCAAAATCAACCTGATTCCCCGGCCTGCGCCAGGCGCCAGCGCCGCGCACCAGGCGCTGTGGGGCGCCCTGAGTGACGCGGCCACTTCAGACGCGCAGCACATCGGCGTGCGCCCAGAGCATCTGCAAGTCGCTTCGCAAGACGGTGGGCAGGGCGCAGGCGTTGACGCCACCATTGCGCTGGCCGAACACCTGGGCGACTCCTCCATCCTGCACCTGCGGGTGGAGGGCGTGGCGGAGCTGCTCAAGGCCAAGGTGGGCGCCGAGCACAGCCACTACCGGGGCGGGCAAACCGTGGCCATCAGCGCGGACAGGGATTGGGTGCTGGCGTTTGACGCCGCGGGTCGGCGTATCTAAATAGCCTGCGCAACGCGCAGAGGGACACGGGCGCTACGCGGCTTGGACGTAGGTCGCAATCGCCCGCGCCGGCAGGCTAGCGGCGTAGTACGCGTCGTTCAGGCGCAGGCTGAAGTCGATGGGAGCCTCGCTGCGGTTGAGCGCCACCACTGCGATAGAACCGTCGGGGTTGCTAAACGCGCAGCATTCCAGCGCCTCCAGCGTGGCGGCGCACAGAACGCGCCGGGCGCCGGGCTTGATGAAGCGCGAAAAATGGCCCAGGTAGGCATACGAGTTTTGGTACAGCAGCGCGTCTGCCGCCACATCGGCCAGCACCGGCGCGCTGCACAGATTGCCCACGTGGTTGGGGCCACCGGTGTGGTCGAGCAGCAGGTTCCAGTCGATCCAGCCCACGGTCCAGTGGTTCAGGTCTTGGATGATGGAGCGGGCGTAGCGCTCGCCCAGCGCCCACTCGCCGGTGTGCGGGCCGCCTTCTTGGCAACCTTCGGTAAACAGAAGCTGCTTGTCGGGCCAGGCGTCGTGCACCATTTGCACATGGTCAAAGTGGTCGCCGCAGTACCAATGAAAGCCCGCGCCCCACACGTATTTGGCGGCCTCGGGGTCGCTGTAGACCACATCAGCGCGTTCCACCAAGCGGTCGCGGTTGTGGTCCCAGACGATGATCTTGATGTGGCCCAGGCCCGCCGCCTGCAGCACCGGCCCCAGATGGTCACGCACAAAGTCGCGCTCCTCTTCGGCGGTGTAAATGCAGCTGTCCCAGCTTTGCACCGCCTCGGGCTCGTTTTGCACCGACACGCCCCAAATGGGCACGCCCTCGGCGGCATAGGCCTGGATGAATTTCACATAGCAGCGCGCCCAGGCGTCGCGGTAAGCGGGCAGCAAGTGACCGCCCCGGTTCATCTGGCCGTTGCTTTTCATCCAGGCCGGCGGGCTCCAAGGCGAGGCCAGCAGTTGCAGCGGTCTGCCCGCGACTTGCTGGGCCGCCTTGATCATGGGCAGCAAGGCCTGGCGGTCGCGGTCGATATTGAAGTAATTCAGGTCCAGGTCCCCGGCCACATCAGCGTGCGCGTAATTGCCCAGCGCAAAGTCGCAACTGTTCATATGCACCCGGCACAAGGTGTAGCCGTGCCCGTGCGCAGGGTTGGGGTCAAAGTAGGCGCGAATCACCTCGGACTGGCGCTCCAGGCTCAGCTTTTGCCAGGTGACGGCAGCGGCTTCGGTGAAGGCGGCGCCAAAGCCTTCTAGGGTTTGGAAGGCTTTGGCGGGGTTGATGTAGAGCGAGACAGACGCCGCACCGACTCCACTTTGCACCGAAAGTACAGTGGGCTGCGCGTCTAGGCCCAAAGCACCTGATAGGGAGCTAAGGAACGCGGTGACCGTGTTCACAAGACGCGCGTTTATTACTTGGCGTAGTAGATGGCGTCCAGATTGATTTGCGTGGTCACACCCGGTGCATTCCCGGTCGCTGAATAGACATCAGCGATGATGAATCGGTTAAGCAGATAACGCAGATCAATTTTGGGATTGACTGCGGTAAATGCAGACAAAGGAATCGCCACATTGCACCACGCGCCGGTATTGCAGTAGCCATAGCTGCCATTGGTCAAGGAAACATAGGCTTCTGCGCCTTTGCGATCATCGGTATCGGTGCTTACCCCAATTCGTATGGTGCCCGCGTACGAGGTTCTCACGCTGAAGTTCAAGGTTCCGGTAGCCGCAAATGCTGACAAATTGTCGGTGACGCTGGATGCAGAATAAAACAAAAGTCCCCAGCCATAACTCGCTGGATTGGGAATGATCTGTAGGCTCGGAGCGCCGTCGCTGTTGCCGGTAGCCGAAGTCGCTGTATCTGCTTCGTTCCGGGTAACCGTGTAGCCATCAAACGCATCCCAGCGCAGGTCAGGGGTCAAGGTCAGAGCCCGAACTTCACCGGCGGGCGTCGCATTGGCGTAGATGGTGTAACGGTTTGCCGTTACCGCCGTCTTGGCAACTGCGGATACAAAATACACTGCATCAGCGTCGGTATAGGGGGTTGTACCTTGTTTGTACTCGTAGACCCAAGTAGAACTAGGGGCCTGCTTTGCTTGCACGGCGTAGCGAACCTGCCGGTTGACATTGAACAGCCCCCATTTGTCATCGCCTTGCTTCCACGGCTCGTCAAAGGCTTCGAAATACACCACATTTTTCGGGCCAGGGGCGGTGCGGGACGCGTCGGCCCATGCCATCAAGCGGTCGTAATACATTTTTTGGTTCGCGGGGCTTGCCAAAAACTTAAATTTGCCCGTACCGCTGGGGTCAGCCGCCCTCCAACCCGTCTCTCCAATGACGATTGGCAGTGCTGACTTCCCCTTAGAGTCCAGATAGGCGCGTGCCAAGGCATAGTCTTTTTGGGTCTTGCCGATTGCCGCCGTCATCATGGCTGCGGCGCGCTGGCTGGTATCGCTAACACCCGTCTGCTGCCAGTCCCAATCGGGCCAACTGTCGCTGTCGCTTGAGTCGCTGTAATAGACATCCTCAATCGCGTACGTGTGGATTGAAGCAAAGTCAATTTGCGCTAGCACCTCACTGATTTGGTTGACCGCTGCATGGTGTGGCAACTTACCTGCAAATACGGCGTAGTTGTCGTCTGTGGTGACGGGCTGTTTTATCTGGTTGCGCACCGTCTTGATGTATTTCGCAAGCTGGCTAGACGATATTTGTACAAAAGACCAATCCACTTGCGTTTCATTGCCCACGCTGACTGCGAGTACCGTGTTGGGGTAAGAGTTGGCAATTGCGACTCCACGCGCTATTTCTTCGTCGTTGCCCGCCATGATGGCCGCTTTAGCAGACGGGCTGAGGCCGCTGTCGTATTCAAAACTATTGACGTAAATGCCCAGCATTACTTTCAAATTGATATTGTTAGCAGCAATTACCCGCAAGGTGCGGATGGCTACTTTTTCACTGCTGTCGAACAACCGGATGAGACCAAAGCCACCGGCCACGAGCAAGTCCAAGTCTTGCTTAACCATGGCATCGGTAATCGTCTCATTGGCCCTGTCTTCCACACTGGTTGCGGTGCGGTAGGGGGAATAAGCCACCGCTCGCAGGGTGGAAAAGCTCGCCGGTAGCGCGCGAATGCTGGTGGGACCATTGTCCGTGGTGGTGCCGCCACCACCGCAGGCGATGACGGTGAGGGCGGTAGCGCAGACTGCGGCGGCAAAACGAAAGCTCACGCTGCGGGCAAAGAGCTTGAAAGTAGAGAGGTTGCGCATAACGGAACTCATATCGATAGTGTTTTAGAACGCGTAGACCAAGCCGAGGGTCAGCCATTGACCGTCTTGTGCGATGCGGGAATCGACGTTCGTAAACGACGCATGACCCGGCATGGACAAAGGTGCAAGGCCTTTGTAGCCATAGTGCACAAGGCCAAAGGTCGATTCAAACATCAGGCCCCCGCCGAAGTCGTAGTTAGCCCCAAAGGTGTTGATTAGCGCGGAATTGCTCTGGCCGCGCTCGCTGGGGTTGCTGGTGCTGGCGGTCCCAAGGTGTACGACTCCGGCGTACAACACCCAGGGTCCGGTGCGGTAACGCCCGCCGAGCAGCACGTCATAGGAGCTAGCTGAATATCCTGTGTAGGCTGTGGTGCTGAAATCAGCGTTGAACGCAGTGGTCCAATTGCTCGCACTGGAATAAACGGAATTGGCACCGCTCCAGTAGTTGTAACGCAAGCCGCCAGTGACTTCGATCTGCGAACTTGCCTGGTAGCGCGCCATCAACATGGCAATGTTTTGCTGCGTGCCGTTGAGCTGCGCTTTGTTGCCCGCGCCATCGGTTTGCAAGGCAGTATCGTCAACGGCAAACGGTGTCACACCGCTAAACGGAGCATGGCCCCAGGAGCTAGGCCCGCCGTTCTTGGCGTCTTGCAGCATGGCATCTACCACCAAGTCGCCCTTGTGGTACTGCGCATAAATCTCCCAGAACTCTGGCTTGAGTCGGGTGTAATTTTTATTACCTTGGTCGTAGGTGGCTTCAAGAAAAAGGTCGCCGCCCGCCACGTCCAGAATGGGCGAGCCCACGCGCACCGCATAACCCAGCATGCCGTAACCCGCCCCACTAGAAGCCCAGGCTGAAGCGACACCGAGGTTGGTGCCATAGGGATAGTCCGCCACGCTCCAGCTGCGCGTGGTCATAGAGCCAATGCGCACGCTGCCCCAGTCTTCTTGACTCAGTGCGATGTTTTTTTCATACCAATAGTCCGGTACATCCACCGTGCCGCCATAGCGGGTTTCGCCAGCATCAGCCACCCCATTGACAGTGCCCTGACGCCAGCGCTGGCTCAGCAAAGCGCTGACCTTATAGCCCCCGCCGATGTCGCGCTTGTAGCCCAGGTAGGGCTGCACCTGCCAGTTGGTCAACGTGGCGTCACCGTACTGCTTGCCCGGAACAATGGCGTCCGACGAAGGCACATGGCGGCTCGCACCGCTGGCTGCCACCTGGCAGTTGTTGCAGTAGTTGCCCTGCATGGTGGTGGTGAATTCGGCAAAACCGGTCAGACTGAATTCGCCGCTCGGGCCAAAGTCGACCGCCTGGCTTGCCATAGGCAGTGCCATTGCAGCCACAAGCAAACCGACTTTCAAGCCTAAGGTGCCACGGGAGTAGTTAAGGTTCGGAATCATGGGTATGACATATTGGGTTTCATGAAAGCGCTTTCAGGCGCCTTTCGATAATCTTCTTTTTCGGCGTGCCCGGTCACAGTGTTTTCCCTAGGTCAACAAACAATTTTGAAAAATTTGCTGCGGGCAAACTGACGTGCAGGGCAGGGTCTTCCCTAGGTTTTCGCCCAATACCGCCAAAAAAGAAAGCGCTTTCACTATCATTCAACGCAACCTACACCACGCATGAGGAAACCTTATGGCCGCCCGTTTTCTGCCCTTGATCGCCTTGCTTATTGCTACCGGAGCGCCTCTGGCTGCCAACGCCCAGCCCGTCAAACTGGGCGCTGGCAGCTATTTTGCAGCGCCCAAAGGCGGCGACCGCACGGTGCCCAAAGCGGCACTGCGCACTGCGGCGCTCTTGCCCACTGCGGCTCAGTCTGCACAGTGGTATTCCACCGTGCTTTACAACCCCAAGCCCGAAGCCATCTTTGTGCAGCCCATCACGGTACGGCCGACGGTGCACGGGCTGGAATTCGCCTACCCCAGCAAAGAAGTGGTGCCCACTGAGCGGCGCGACACCGTCATTCAATACCCGCACCGCAACCCGCTGCTCCTGTCGCCCATGGCGTTTGAAGTGGGGCAATCCAAGATTGCCAAAGTGGGCGACTGGTCGGTCGACATTTCCATGGCGCGCGGTGCTGACGATATGGTGGCCACCGTGGCCCATGGCAGCCCGTTTGCCCAGGTGCAAATCAGCCGAGGCGATATGCGCTTGCGCTTGCCTAGCGTGGGCGAACGTTTTGACGATGGCAGCGACACCCGCACCCTGGCCTTGCGCGTGGGGGGCAAAGCCTATGCCTTGTTTGGCCCGACCGGCGGCCGCTGGGAACAGGTGTCGCCTACCGAGTGGATTGGCAGGCTTCCCGCAGGCAAGGGCTATTTTTCAACCGCCGCCCTGCCCAACGACCAAGCCAGCACACTAGCATTGTTTGGTCGCCATGCGTATGCGTTCATCCAGGGCACACGCGTCGACTGGGCGTTTGACGCTGCGCGCAGCCAGGTGCAAACCACCTTCAGCGCCAGCACCAAAACCATGGAAGGGCCTGACAACGGGCCGCTTTTGGGCCTGTACCCGCACCACTGGTTCAACAACGCAGCGGTGCAAGGGCGCCTAGGCGCGTCTTACGACACGGTTCGCGGCCAAGTCAAATTGCTCGCAGCATCGCAATTCACCACCACGGCGACTTACCAAGGCTTTGTGCCCTACTGGCCTGGCGTGGCCGAAGGCCCGCGCAGCGCCGACTTGCGCGATGTCATGAAGGCCGACCAACGCAACGCCAGGCGCATGATGCTCGAAGAGGGCAAAGGCCCGTACTGGCAGGGCAAGGGCCTGCAACGCATTTTGAAGCTCATGGACGTGGTGGAGCAACAAGGCGACCTGGAGGGCCGTGACCGCCTGCTGGCCCTGGTAAAAGGCCGCGCTGAGCAATGGCTCAAGGGCGAGGGCAACACCTACTTTCACCTCGACAAAGACCAGGGCACGGTGGCGAGCTATCCAGAAGAATTTTTTACCGTAGAACAACTCAACGACCACCATTTCACCTACGGCTACTGGATCCGCGCGGCTGCTGAAATCGCGCTGCGCGACCCGGCTTGGGCGGCCAAAGACCAGTGGGGCGGCATGATTGATTTGCTGGTGGCTGACATCGCTACTACCAAACGCGGGAGCGCTGAATTTCCGTTCTTGCGCAACTTTGACCCGTATGAGGGTCACTCTTGGGCCTCAGGCATCGGCATGGGGGAGATGGGCAACAACCAGGAATCGTCGTCTGAGGCCATCAACGCCTGGGTGGGCCTGATTTTGTGGGGCGAAGTTCACGGCGACACCGCCCTGCGCGACCTGGGCGTCTACCTCTACACCACCGAGGCCAACGCCATCAACCACTATTGGTTTGACATCCACCACTTGGTGTTCGCACCGGAGTACAAAAACATCGAAGCCAGCATGCTGTTTGGCGGTCAGTACGCGCACAACACCTGGTGGATTGACGATCCGCGCCAGATCAAGGGCATCAACCTGTTGCCCATCACCACCGCCTCGGCCTACTTGGCCACCGACCCCGAATTTGTGAAACGCAATGTGGCCTCGCTCAAGCCCGAGATTGCAATTTTTGAGGCACGGGGCAAACGGGTAAACCCGCCTGATATCTGGCAAGACTTGTTTGCCAAATACTTGGGGCTTGCTGACCCAGCGGCCGGGCTGGCCAGCTGGAACCGCTGGGGTTCGTTTGAACTGGGCGATACCCGCAGCCACGCCCTGCACTGGTTGCTTAGCCTTCAGGAAATGGGCGCGCCGGACCTTTCTATCACGGCCAACACCACCCTTTACAGCGTGTTCCGACAAACAGATGGGCGCAAAACCTACTTGGCGTACAACGCAGGAAAGACCCCGCTCGACGTAACCTTTAGCGACGGCAAGACGCTTGCAGTAGCCCCCGGCAAGTTGGCGCGCACTCAGTGATGCGCTGGGTCATCTACGCCCTGGCAGCGCTGGCGCTTAATGGCTGCGGTGAGGATAACGCGGGCGATACAACCACCACGCCTGACACCACAAAGGTGTCGACCGACAGATACAGCCCAATATCTAGTCAGGCATCAAGCCCGGCTTCGGCACCCGTAACGCCGCCCACGGATACCACCACGACGCCTTCGACAACATTGAACGGCCGCACCTTGGTCTGGAACGACGAGTTCAACACCAACGGCCTGCCCGATAGCAGCAAGTGGGCATACGACACTTCTAGAAACATTGACGGTTGGCACAACAACGAACAGCAGTACTACGCCAACGCCCGTTTGCAAAACAGCAGCATTACCAACGGCCAGTTGTCTGTCACTGCGGTGCGTGAGACCATCGACAAAGCCAACTTCCCAGATGCCCGCGCAGCGGGTTACAACTTTAGTTCAGCGCGCCTAATTACGCTGGGCAAATTCACCTTCACCTACGGTTTTGTCGAGGTGCGGGCCAAAATGCCCTGTAGTCTGGGCGCCTGGCCGGCCATCTGGATGCTGGGCAGCAGCTCCGGCAGCTGGCCTGACATTGGCGAAATAGACATCGTCGAACAACGCGGCACCAACAGCGCAGACAAGCAGACCGTGCTGGCCACTTTGCACATGCGCGCGAACTACGGCGGGAGCGGCATCACCGCCAGCCGCACATTGCCAGACGCATGCACCGCCTTTCATAACTACCAGCTCACCTGGTCGACCAACAAAATTGAGCTTGGTGTGGACGGCACGGTGTTCAATACCTACTACAAGCCCGCAGCCGCCTCCAACGCCAACTGGCCCTTTGATCGGCCTCAATTCCTTTTGCTCAACCTGGCCATGGGTGGGGACCTAGGGGGCGCCGTACCCAATAGCTTCACCACCGACAAAATGTTGATCGATTACGTAAGGGTGTACCAGTAAACCCTGATAGGGAAAGCACCGATATGGCAAATTCACGAACCCTTCTACATTAATGAAAGCGCTTTCAGAAAGCGCATTCAAAGACAAAATTCGCGCCTATTGCGCACCGTTTAACCCGCCCACCAAGGCAAAGCCATTTCGCCAGGAGACTTCAGCATGAACAAGGCCGCCAAATACCTATCTTTTACAGCCTGCGCACTTGCGGCCAGTTTGCTTCTCAGCGCTTGCGGGGGCGCCGATGGTACGGACAACGTCCCGCCTACAGTAGCAATTACCTCGGCAGCTGTTGGCAGCACGGCGACCTTCACATTCGCATTCAGCGAAGACGTTGGTACTTCGTTCACCGCAGATGATGTCGCCGTGGTGGGCGGCACCAAAGGCAGCACAGTGACCAAAGTCGATGCGACCCATTACACCCTTACCGTAACTCCGGATGCCGGTGTAACCGCCGTGACTGCGTCGCTGGCCAGCGGCAAGTTCAGTGATTTGGCAAACAATGCCAATACTGCAACTGCCACCAACACTCTGACAGTCGGCGGTGCAACTGCGCCGACTACGGCACCGACGGCACCGACTGCTTTGGCGGCCAACGTGAAGTCACTTTACAGCGACGCTTACACCACAGTGAGTGGGTTCGACCTTCCATTTTGGGGGCAGAGCCAAATGTTGACTGATGTCACAGTAGCTGGCAACAAAGTCTTGAAGGGCGACCAGTTCACTTACCAAGGGTTCCAGTTTGATGCGATTGATGCGACCACACTGGGGTTGACGAGTTTGCATATTGATGTGTGGTCTGCCGATGCCACTCCGGTCAAGGCATACGTCATTTCGCAGGGTCAGGATAGCGAATGGGTTGAGATCGTACCGACCGCTGGCGCATGGAAAAGTGTGGATATTCCTTTGAGCAGCTTCACCAAGATTAACAAAGGCGCGATTTTTCAGGTAAAGCTCGACACGGCGATTCAGCCAATAACCAAAGTGATGTACTTCGACAACATCTACTTCACAAAGGGCGACAGCGGAAGTAATGGAGGTGCAACTGCGCCGACTACGGCACCGACGGCACCGACTGCTTTGGCGGCCAACGTAAAGTCACTTTACAGCGACGCTTACACCACAGTGAGTGGGTTCGACCTTCCATTTTGGGGGCAGAGCCAAATGTTGACTGATGTCACAGTAGCTGGCAACAAAGTCTTGAAGGGCGACCAGTTCACTTACCAAGGGTTCCAGTTTGATGCGATTGATGCGACCACACTGGGGTTGACGAGTTTACATATTGATGTGTGGTCTGCCGATGCCACTCCGGTCAAGGCATACGTCATTTCGCAGGGTCAGGATAGCGAATGGGTTGAGATCGTACCGACCGCTGGCACATGGAAGAGTGTGGATATTCCGTTGAGCAGTTTCACCAAGATCGCCAAGGGCGCGATTTTTCAGGTAAAGCTTGACACGGCAATTCAGCCAACAACCAAAGTGATGTACTTCGACAATATTTACTTCAAAAAGTAAGTACAACTACAGGATTAACGTCCCTATTGCAGCGGCTAATGCAATTAAGACTTAGGCGCCTAAAACGCGCAGAGTAAGTTACCTTGGAGTCTCTCATGCAGTTCAAAGTTCGTCATATATCTGCCGCTGTAACCAGTGTGCTAATTGCCGCATGCGGGGGGGGGGGCGGAGGTGACAATGCCACCCGAGGCACGCCCACCAGCGGCAAAGCCGTCGACGGTTATTTGAGTTTCGCCAGAGTGGTGTGCGACCTCAACAACAACGGCAGCGCCGAGGATGGCGAGCCCGCTACTTACACCGACATCAAAGGTAATTTCGTTTTCGCCACAGGTTGTAAGCAGGGCTTGATTGCATCAGGTGGAACCAGCTTAGACACTGGGCTTGAATTTGTGGGTCAACTTCGCGCGCCTGCCGGTGCAACCGTGGTCACGCCCTTGACAACTCTGGTCGCATCCGGCATGACGCATGCGCAAGTGGCTACTGCACTGGCTTTGCCAACGGGCACCAACGTTCTCACCACCGATCCAGCGGCTACTGACTCCCAGGGTGCGCTTCTTGATGCCAGTTTGATGAAGAAAACCTTGGTGATGCAACAGTTGTTGCAAAAGTCCACAGAGCTTTTCACGGGCCTGGGGGGAGTGACGGGGAGCGTGGCTATCAACACCGTGTACTTGGAATCGGCCGCAGCCTTCGCCTCCACACTCAAAACTACTGCGCTTATTGACAACAGCGGTGTAGTTAGTGGCAGCATGGTCCATACGATGCTATCGACTGCACTCACTCGCCTCGCAAACTCAAACGCAGTATCACAGGACGTCAAAACCAAATTCAATGATGCCGGTGGCGCCGAGGCCATCGCCGCTATTTCTGCACCAGCGCTCACTAGCCAAGCGCAGGTGCTTGCAAATGCCTCGACAACGGATGACATCACTGCAAAGACCAAAGATCGCCAAAGCAGCACTGCCATTACCGACAATGTGATTGATGCGATTGCCTCTGGCGAACTCAATGAAACGAATTCCACTAATACAGCACTACTTCAGTCCTTGTCTGAGCGCATAAAGACCGCAGCCGACCAGCCTGCCCAAAAAACCACTGTTGCGTCTTTGCCTGTGTATTTTGACGAGACCGTGTTGCCCGTGATTTCGGGCTTTGACGGTGCAGAAGGCTCGTCAATTACTGCGGGCCCCACCAATGGCTATGGCAAAGCCCTGAATGTTTTGCGCAAAGGGGGGCAAAACTATGCCGGCGCAATAATGACAGTCAGCCCGATTGCATTTACCGAAAGTCGAAAGACCATCACAGCCCGTGTGTATTCACCTAAGGCGGGTGTGCCGATTAAGATAAAGGCGGAATACGCGAGCCAGAGGGGAACGGCAGAGGCCGCAGCCACCACCGCCGTAGTGCAAGGTTGGCAAACCTTGACCTGGGTGCTTAGCGATGTGGACTTATCCAAAGCCTATACGGGTCTGGTATTTTTGCCCGACATTGGCACGGTATCGCCCACCAGCGGTGACAGCTACTACTTTGACAACATTGAGTTGCTCGGTGATTCAGTTGTCGTTCCCACTAACTACCTGTACCTTGACAGCGACAGCATCGGGTTCTCGGCCAACGGCACCACCGGATCAGCGGTCAGCTACTCTATGGCGGATTTTCAATCCAACACGGGTGGAATCAACATCAAGTGGCCCATGGCCGATGCCGGAGCGATCAAGCTCAAGCTCAAAATCAATGGCAGCTTCAGCTTTGACCCCAGCCAGACCTTGAGCGCGGCAGTGCGCATCGAAGAGACCGGTGGCGGAAAAGGCGAGATTCGTGCCTACACCGACAAAGTAGCCATCAGCAAATCTGGCGATAGCATCACGCTCAGCGTGCCCAACCTCCCGCAGGCACTGATTTACAGCGTTTCCAGCACCGGGCAAACCAAAGCTGTTGTTGACTTCGCTTCCAAAGTACGCGGCATTACCAACACCCTGAGCACCTCCAGTGGCGCGATCAGCACGGTCATGTTTGGGGAGGTCGTCAACTACGCGATTACGGGCTTAAGCAACCAGTTCAACAACATGAGTGCCATGCGCGGCAAGTACAAAGTGACTATCGTGGTGAATGAGCTGCCGCTTCGCAAGGCCGACGGTTCGCCGTTTGACAGCTTGACTATTGAAGTTCCCACCACCGTCAGTGGGGGGCAGGCAGGAAATATTGTGCCGGTAACGGGCAAAGGCCTAGTGGGCTACATCAACCTCGTAGATTAGTTCGGTGCACAGTGCCAATACACTGCCCGCTTCATATATCTTGGAGCGGGCAGTGGCTATTTTGCGAAGGACGATTGCGGTCTTTGGAGTCAGCGGCTGCTTGGTCGCGGCATGGGCCGCGCCCCTGGATGTGTTTTTGAGCGCAAGGCCCGAACCGCTCACAGGCCAGGCCACTCTGGAGGTCGGCATAGATCGCATGAATACCCAGCTAGATGTGCTGGGTCTGCGCACCACAAGTTCGAACACGGACACCGCCACCAGCAGCTACGGCGCGCACCACTTCAGCGGCGGGGTCAAGCTGGGGGAACAGGGCTGGCTCTCGGGCAGTCTAGGCCAGCGTGCTATTGCCGACGGCGGCGGCACCTACCGTTACACCAGCTGGCAGGTCTCGGGGCAATACCGCTTGCTTGAAGCGCAGTCTTGGCAACCCGCCACTGCCTTGCGCTTGTCGGCTTGGGGCAACTACGCCGACCAGACCGAAAGCAGCAAGGCAGTAGTCGTGCCCGGCGCCAAACTCGATTCGGTCAAGATTACCCGCCCGGCAGACCAGCAGTTGCAGGCCGACCTAGTAAGCACCTGGGTTCTGTCTGGCGGCACCCAAGTGAGCGCCGCTTTGGGTGCGGGCACGAGCGAATTAAGTTACGACGCGCTGTCCGCGACCACCACCATGGACGGCTGCCGCTACAAATTGGCGTTTAGTGGCAATGCCGTGTACGGCGTGGTGGAGCTACCTTGCAGCACGGGCATCTACGTCAAAGAAATTTACGACAACTCCGGGCGCCTAGGCATTGACGTGGCCAACGAAATTGCCTGGCGCGGCAACTTTGTGCAAGCGGGCGTGAATGCGCGCTGGCAAGACGGCCCCTGGACTTGGCGCGCGGGCTATTTGTTCTTTATGGTGCAGCGCGAAGCGGTGGACGCCATCTTGGCGTCCCGCAATCAAGCGAGCTTTACCCAAAACCACAGCATTGGCCTAGAGGCCAGTTACCGCCTGCAAGCCAATTTGCACTTGTTTGCCACAGGCTTGATCAGCAGTAATCTGTTCCTTAACGATATACCGGTAACCTACAACACCAGTACTGCCGCCCGTTTCGAAAGCCGTTACTCGGTTTTTGGCACAGGGCTGCGCTTTGATTTCTAGCTAAACTGGGCTTTACGCTCATAAAAGCTGTCCCCAAACGGGCACCACCGCTCATGAACCCCTCTATTTTTCAAACCGTTCTGCCCTGCAAGCGCCTTGTTGCGCGCCTCCAACGCGGCTTCACCCTCATCGAGCTGATGGTGGTGCTGCTTATCATTGGCGTGCTTGCCGCGCTCATCGTGCCCAATGTGCTGGACCGGGCGGACGACGCCAAGGCCACAGCCGCCAAGACGGATGTAAGCAACCTGATGCAAGCGCTCAAGCTCTACAAGCTGGACAACGGGCGCTACCCCAGCGCCGAGCAAGGCCTGGCCGCGCTGGTGAGCAAACCCAGCACCGAACCGGTGCCATCCAACTGGAAGAAGAACCTGGACCTGCTGCCCAACGACCCCTGGGGCAAGCCCTATGTGTACCTGAACCCCGGCGTCAAAAGCGAGATTGATGTCATGTCCTTCGGCGCCGACGGCCAGCCTGGCGGCGAGGGCAAGAATG
>Ga0209084_1002549_pt1 | contig 14021 bp, 14 predicted proteins | sample C_130820_MF_Meta_FD_187309 | JGI IMG/M metagenome (GOLD analysis project Ga0209084, IMG submission 187309) | Freshwater microbial communities from Lake Croche, Canada to study carbon cycling - C_130820_MF_MetaG (SPAdes) (version 2) | ecosystem: Environmental > Aquatic > Freshwater > Lake... | reverse complement strand
CCAAAGGGGGAGATTTAGTTTTTCAAAAGCGAATTTCAGGTGCCAAGGGTCAAGCACACGTCACCCTCAAAGGTGGGCATTTTTTGCAGGAAGACAGCCCAGACGACATCGTGGCCGTCATCGATGGTGCGATGAAGAGAAGTCACGTCTAATGTGAGCCGAAGAGAAAAATGGAATCAATTCTTCTGAATCGTGATGGGGCGATTGCCACCGTCACCCTGAACCGTCCAGCGGCGTTGAACGCACTGTCTGCGCAAATGAACCAGGAGTTATCTCAGGTTACATCTGAACTGGAGCATGATGAAAGTGTGCGCTGCGTTGTTTTAAAGGGTGCTGGTGAGCACTTTATGGCTGGTGGCGATGTTAAGGGCTTTAACGAGGCAACGCTCGATCCACAATTGCGCAAGCTGGCACTGGAGCGGGGCATTGCAGAAACCCACAGCATCATTACGCGGTTGCGTCGCATGCCTAAGCCGGTAATTGCCAGTGTCAAAGGTGCTGTGGCAGGTTTCGGGGTCTCTCTGATGAGCGCCTGCGATCTGGTAATCGCCGCGGACAACAGCTTCTTCACCCTTGCCTACTGTCACATTGGCACTTCTCCCGATGGTGGCGCGACCTACGCTTTGCCGCGTTTGGTTGGCGTCAAGTTGGCGATGGAAATCGCGCTTCTCGGAGATCGTTTTGATGCACAGCGTGCATTGGCATTGGGGATGATCAACCGCGTCGTCGCACTGAACGAAGTCGAAACCGAAACCAATAAGTTGGCGGCCCGACTAGCCATGGGACCGACTGCGGTTTATGGCCGCACCAAGAGCCTGATCAACGAGTCGTTTGACCACACTTTGGCAGAACATTTGCAAGCGGAGCAGAACAGTTTCGTCGCTTCTGCCCAAGGCGCAGACTTTGCAGAAGGTGTACGGGCCTTTGTGGAGAAGCGAAAGCCGATCTTTTTTGGGAAATAGTTTTATTTAAGACAAGCAAATGAGAAATGAATCATGAAGACACGAATAACCGAATTGTTCGGGATTGAGCACCCCATCATTCAGGGCGGTATGCACTATGTCGGCTATGCCAAGCTAGCAGCGGCAGTTTCCAATGCTGGTGGTCTGGGCATCATCACCGCCTTGACACTTGGCAGCCCAGAGCTCCTAGCCAAGGAAATTGCACTTTGCAGGCAGATGACAGAGAAGCCCTTCGGCGTCAACCTAACTTTCTTACCCGCCTTTTCCGAACCGCCCTACCCCGAATACATCCGCGCGATCATCGAAGGTGGCGTAAAGATCGTAGAGACCTCAGGTCGTAATCCTCAAGCCTACATGCCCTACCTGCAGCAGGCGGGAATCAAGGTAATCCACAAATGCACATCGGTAAGACATGCCCTGAAGGCGCAGTCAATTGGCTGTGACGCTATAAGCGTTGACGGGTTTGAGTGTGGTGGGCATCCTGGCGAGGACGATGTGACCAACTTCATTCTGCTACCGCGCGCAGCAGAAGAATTGCAGATCCCCTTTGTGGCATCTGGCGGCATGGCTGATGGACGAAGCCTGGTTGCGGCACTGGCACTAGGGGCGGAGGGCATCAGCATGGGCACGCGCTTCATCGCGACAAAGGAAGCACCGGTTCACGATAACGTTAAGAACGCGATCGTCGCAGCCTCTGAGCTGGACACGCGTCTGGTCATGCGCAAGCTACAAAATACCGAACGCGTGATGATCAATTCGAGCGTTAAACGTCTTCTCGAAATCGAGAGGAACAAAGGCGATGCGCTGACCATCGCTGACGTCTACGAACACGTGGCGGGCGTCTATCCGAAGATCATGCGCGACGGAGACATGGAAGCCGGCGCTTGGAGTTGCGGCATGGTCGCAGGATTGATAAACGATATTCCTAGCGTAAAGGAGTTGATCGACCGGATAATGAGTCAGGCTGACACGCTCATTAACCAGCGGCTGGTCGGATTGAATAGGCCGTAATTAAAAAGCAGCTGCGATAGTTGTGCCTGCTTTTAAGTGCCCCGTTTAGGGCGTTCCGACCACGCCGTGCTTACAAGCTTGATGTGGTCCACTATCTATGGCACGGCACGAATGTTTCTAGTGGGGTGAAAGTTAAGTAACCCTACGGTACGGCGCGTTGTGTGGGTGCCATTAGCCGGTGGATCGAGTCCAACTTCTCCAATCCAAAATCTAGCATTCGTGTATGGTTTATTGTTCCCATGTGTAAAGAGTCATGTACTCGACTTGGGAACAACCGATCGTCACTTCCCAAATCACCGTCTTTGATCCACTCGGTAATTGCGTCGCTTCTCGTTGGCTTGATTTCAAACTGATCCGATTGCGCTAGTGGACAATGTGAGGGCTCCTGAAAGACGCGCGACTCATGCATAAGTGCCTCTCCAGGTATCAGGGCTCAGCATCCGCCTCGAGGTGTTTGCTCGAAAGGAACGCGAGGCCAGCAACCACCAACATAGAAAGCGACATCAAAGCCAGAGCATAGCCAAGCGCTTGGGCACCGAACTGTAGGAGTAGCAGATCGCTGACCACTCCTGTAACGACCGGACCAAGACCGGCGCCGATCAGCGACATGAAGAATAGCAACACGGCCACTGCAGTTGCCCGTCTACCCGCACCGCACACGGCGTGTGTTGCGGTGAAGAAAGCCGGTAAAGCGGCACTCACAAGGCAGCCCGCCAACGCACCCATCAGCAGAAAGACCCAAAAGTTCTGGACCAGGAAGGCAGCTACGTACAACGGGGTGGCGGCCATCATGCCCCAGGCAGGCAGCCGCAACACCCAGCGGCGATCACGCCGCGCCAGACGGTCGGTGAGCCACCCCCCACCCAGAGTGCCAATCAGGGCCGACACAGCGCTGGCGCCGCCATAGGCCGCACCCACTTCCTTCAGATCGACGTTCATAGCGCGCACCAAATGCGAGGGCACAAACAGCATGGCGCCGTAAGTGAAAAAGGCCCAAAAAGTCAAAGCAAACGCAGCGTAGCGAAAGCTACGTTTATGCCATAGCACCAGCAGCGCCGCTTTGACAGACTCAGCACTTTGATCAGAACGGGAGGCGACAAATTGGGACTTCAGCACGGAGCGTGGCTCCTTGAGCCCCCACATAGTGATGAATGCGACCACCAAGCCTGGCACCGCTGCTGCGAACAACGTCCAGCGCCAGCCGTACTGCGCTACTAGGGCAGAGCCGCCGATGAAGGCCAGCAGATAACCGACCGTTCCCGCAGAAGTGAAGACGGCCAACGCTTGCGCACGCTGATGCGGAGGGAAGTAGTCCACCAGCAGCGACTGGCTGGCCGGCAGCGAGCCGGCTTCGCCAACCCCCACACCCACGCGTGCGAGCGCCAGTTGCCAAAAGGTCTGCGCGGCGCCGCACAACGCCGTCATCAAACTCCAGAAGACTAGTGCCAAAGTGATGATGTACTTGCGGTTGCCGCGGTCAGCCCAGCGCGCAAAGGGTATGCCCATGACCGCATACATAATCGCAAAGGACGCTCCGCTGAGCAGACCCATGAGGGTATCGGATGCGCCGAACTCGAGCTTTATGGGCTCCAGCAGCACCGCGATGATGACGCGGTCCATGTAATTGCAACTGGCGACCAGAAACAGGATGGAAAGAAACCACCAGCGCTGGGCTGGCGTGTAGGGGGTTTCAGGGCTCACGGGTCGTATCTCGTTTAGGACGTTCCGACCACGCCACCGTCACAGGCGATAGTCTGGCCAACGACGTATTCACCCGCCCGCGAGCAAAGAAAGATAGCAAGACCTGCAATGTCCTGCGCGGTACCAACGCGGCCGCTCGGATTATGCTTGCCAACAAGTTGCCAATCCACGTTTTCTGTCTCACCACCAAAGCCGACGCCAGTGCTGAGCATCCAAGTAGGAAAGGGGCCCGGTGCGATAGCGTTAAAGAGGATGTGTTCCTTAGTCAAATGCGCTGCCATGAAACGCGTCAGGTGATGCACCGCAGCCTTGGAAGCACCATAAGAAAAAGAGTCAAAAGTGGCTGCCTTGATGCCGTCGACCGACCCGATGTTAATGACACGTGCGGGGCTGGCGGCACTGGCGGCCTGACGCAATAAAGGAAGCAATTTCTGGGTGAGAAAAAACACGCCCTTGACGTTGGTGTCCATCACCTTGTCCCACCCGACCTCCGGAAAAAGCTCAAGTGGCGCGCCCCAGGAGGCTCCCGCATTGTTCACCAGAATGTCCAACGTCGACTCGCGCTCTGACAATTGTTTAGTCAGACTTTCAACGCCAGCCAGTTGCGACAGATCCGCCGTCAAAGCAATGCATTCGCCATCATAAGCCTCGCTGAGTCGATTGGCCGTGGCTGCACATACATCGGCCTTTCGCGCCGAGATATAGACCTTGGCACCATTCGCCAAAAAACCGGCAGCGATCATCTCACCAATACCACGCGAACCACCCGTTACCAGCGCCGTTTTGCCTTTTATCGAAAACAGATCGTTCAATTGCATACTCATAAATTCACTCTGATGGGGCTAGATGAATAGTTGATTCCAAGTTCAATAGCCGTGCTGGCGCGCGAGTTGGTCAAGATGGAAATTGGCGTCACCAAAGAGCTCTTGCAGAACTCTAGCGCGCTTCATGAAAAAGCCAATCTCGAACGCGTCAGTCATACCCATTCCGCCATGCATTTGGACCGCTTCCTGTACAGCCAAAGTGGCGGTACGACCGGCGCGGGCCTTGGCCATGGATACCGTACGGCTGGCACCATCGGCGTTGGCATCAATTTGCTGTTGCGCATGAATGACCATGGAGCGGGTGATTTCCAGCTCACAGTAGAGTTCTGCCGCGCGGTGCTGCAGGCCCTGAAACTCGCCAATGGTGCGGCCAAATTGTTTGCGTTCTTTGAGGTAGTTCACCGTACGCTGGAAAACTTCGTCTGCCAAGCCCAGCAACTCAGCTGCAGCAGCAGTACGTGCGCAGTCAAGCGCGGCGCTCAAAGTTGCCCAACCCGCATCGACTCGTCCCAATACATCTTTCGTGCTGACCTGCACGGCCTTAAAAGTAATACGGGCGGCATTGTGAGCATCCACCATCAGGGTACGTTCTATTTCAACTCCAGATGCCTTCGCATCCACCACAAACAGGGTGATCCCCTTGGGGTCTCCAATCTCACCAGAACTTCTGGCAGCGACGATCAGAAGATCTGCCACATGACCATCTAGTACGAAGGTCTTAGTACCGTTAAGAGTGAAACCACTCGCCGTAGTGTCGGCACGCATCGAAATCTGTGTTGGCTGGTGTTTGGACTTTTCGTCGACAGCAAGGGTGGCAATAAGCTCACCGCTAGCCAAACGCGACAACCAAGTTTTCTGTTGTTCAGGTGTCCCAGCATGGCGCAGGGTTGTGACTGCGGCAATGCTTGAAGCCAGAAATGGAGAGCATGTGAGCTGGTGGCCGATTTGCTCCATCACGACACCAGCTTCGACATGCCCGAGTCCCATTCCGCCGAATTCCTCAGGCACAAGCACTCCGCTAAAACCCATTTCGGCGAACTGCTTCCACAGATCTGGCGAGAAGCCCGTCGCGTCTTTTGAATCGCGCAACTGCCGAAGTTGCATCACCGGTGCTTTGTCAGCAAGGAAATCGCGGGCACTGTCGCGCAGCATGGTTTGCTCTTCGGTAAGTATGAGTGACATGATCAGGCTCCCGGCAGTTCAAGAATTCTTTTGGCAATGACGTTGAGCTGCACCTCGCTGGTGCCACCCTCAATCGAATTGCCTTTGGTGCGCAACCAGGTGCGTGCAGTCTGGCCCTGATCGGAGCGTTTGCTTTCCCACTCGAGTGCGTCGCTGCCGCCTGTGCTAGCCATCAATTCCCAACGCCGCTTATTGAGTTCGGCCCCGTAATACTTGAGCATGGATGACATGGCCGGGTGCGCCAGGCTGGCCTTGGCCATGTCGCCGACACGCTGCAAGGTGAGTCGAAACGCTGCTTCGTCGAGCTCGAATTCTGCAATTTGCGAACGCAAGTGAAACTCAGATAGACGACCCAGCGCATCTAAGCCAACAGTCGATTTTGCGGTTTCAGACAGCGACGGTGTGCTCGATACCTCTCCTATTGCACCGATGATGTCGCGCTCGTGCATCAACAGGTATTTAGCGACATCCCAGCCGGCGTCCAGAGTGCCGACCAGATTACGTTTTTCGACCCGGACATTGTCGAAGAAGGTCTCGCAAAACGGCGACTTACCGGAGATCAAGCGGATCGGTCTGGTGCTGGCGCCGGGTGTTGCCATATCGAACAGCACAAAGCTGATGCCGGTGTGCTTCTTGGCAGTATCGGTGCGCACCAAGCAGAAAATCCAGTCACATTCATCGGCATATGAGGTCCAAATCTTCTGGCCATTGACAATGAAGTGGTCGCCCATGTCGTCAGCGCGGGTAGCAAGCGAGGCCAGATCCGACCCGGCATTGGGCTCGGAGTAGCCCTGGCACCAACGAATTTCTCCTCGGGCTATTTTTGGAAGATGTTCGAGTTTTTGTTCATGGGTACCAAACTTGAGAAGTGCCGGGCCCAGCATCCAAATACCGAAACTCACCACAGGTGGGCGACAGCCGAGGGACGCCATCTCCTGCGCCAGGACTTTGGCCTCTGCACCCGTAAGACCGCCACCTCCGTATTCTTTCGGCCAAGTCGGCACCGTCCAGCCGCGCTCGGCCATCCGCTCAAGCCACAACTTTTGCGCGTCCGAGGCAAACTTCCATTTACGCCCACCCCAACAGGTGTCGTCGTCGCTTGTCATCGCTTTACGCATTTGCGTAGGACAATTGGCCTCCAACCAGGCACGGGTGTTGTTGCGGAATTCAGAGATTTCTATCGTTTGGTTCATCGCTCACGTTCTCTAAGAATAGATATGCCAAGCCGTTGGCGCTGTCGCAGCAAAAGGTGTCTATACAAGTTGGACTAGCCGCGTTCACGTAACTCGCGGCGCAAGACCTTGCCCACCGGGCTCTTGGGTAGTTCGTCCAAAAACTCTACTTCGCGCGGAACTTTGTAAGCGGTGAGGTTTTCGCGGCAATGCGCTATGACCATCTCTTGGGTCAGTGCAGGCGATTTTTTGACCACAAAGAGTTTGATTTTCTCCCCTGTGCCATCGCTCTTATTGCCCACCGCAGCGACCTCGAGCACGCCAGGGTGCGACATGACCACTTCTTCCACTTCGTTGGGATAAACGTTGAAGCCGGAGACGAGGATCATGTCCTTGATCCGGTCCACGATTTTCATGTAGCCATCGATCTCCATGACGGCGATATCGCCGGTGCGCAAAAAGCCATCAGCCGTCATGACTGCAGCCGTTTCCTGGGGGCGCTGCCAGTAACCCTTCATAACCTGGGGACCACGCACGCAAAGTTCACCAGGTTGGCCGATCGGCAGTTCTACCCCCTCTTCATTGCGGATGGAAACCTCGGTGGACGGTAACGGAAACCCAATGCCACCGCGAAATTCATTGGTGTTGTAGGGATTGACACTGACGGTGGGGGAACATTCCGTCAGGCCAAATCCTTCCAGCAAAGGCTTACCCGTAACCTGCTGCCACTGCTCGGCCACGGTACGCTGCGTAGCGGCACCGCCGCCAACACCAAAAATCAGCTTGCTAAAGTCGAGCTTGGCAAAGTTGGGGTCGTTTAGTAAGCCGATAAAGAGTGTGTTGACCGCAGGCAAACTAGCGAATTTGTATTGTGACAACACCTTGACAAAAGCGGGGATATTGCGTGGGTCGGATACCAGCACGTTCGTGCCCCCCGCGTTGAGACCACTCAGACAAGTGCCTAGCGCGTAGATGTGGTAGAGCGGAATCGCCGTGATGCCTATCATGGCCTCGGTCTTGTCAATGATGGGGTCAAACCAAACTCTTCCCTGCTCTACGTTGGACAGCACGTTGCGGTGCGTCAACATGGCACCTTTGGAGACACCCGTAGTTCCGCCGGTGTATTGCAAAAAGGCCAAATCGTCAGCCTGGAAAGTCACAGGGTGAAATGCGGACTGCGAACCCATTGCCATTGCATCGCGTAAGTTCGTACTACCCGGCAGGCTATACGGGGGAACTGCTTTTTTAACATGGCGAATCAGAAAGTTGCCAACCACCCGCTTTGCCAACGGCATCATGTCGGTCAGCGCGGTGACCACCACGTGCTTGACTGATGTGGTCGCGATGACTTTAGCCAAAGTGTGGGCAAACATCTCGACGACAACCATCGCCTCGGCGCCTGAATCCTTGAGTTGGTGCTCTAATTCGCGGGGCGTGTACATGGGGTTGACATTGACCACCACGTAGCCTGCGCGGAGTAGCCCGAACAGACAGACTGGATACTGCAGCAAGTTGGGGATCATCAGTGCAACCCGCGCGCCCTTAGGAAGCTTTAAAACAGACTGGAAATAGGCCGCCACCTGCAGGCTCAACATGTCAAGTTGCGCGTACGTCAGCGCTACACCTGTCGAGCCGCTGATAAAAGCTTTGCGCTGCGGGTATTTCGCAAAAGCAGTGTTGACGTAATCCGAAATGGAGCCCAGTGCGCTGGTATCTATCTCTTTTGGGACGCCGGGTGGATAGCTGTTGAGCCAGATCTTATCCATTGCGAATACCCCCTAATCTGTGGTTATGTGAACCGTGAACAAAACAAATTGACAAAGCTGCGGTTCGATCTAACTCCGCTGCTGTCGCAAGGACAACACCAAAAATACAATTGAAAGCACAAGAACGACGTAGGTCCCATATGCGCCCGGGGGAGCTGACTCGATCTGCAAGGGCTTCAAGTAGCCAGCCAACATGCGCAACAACTGCTCTAAGGCAACCAAAGCCAACGTTGCAGGTATCAAAAACCGATACCGAAGCACTACCACCCACTGCACGCAGGAAAAGATCAATTGGCTAGCACCCCATTGTGAAAATATCGCCACGATATTCGGACCTCCCGCTACATCAAGAGCAATGTGCGCGATGCTGCCAGCGCCCCCATCGGGTGCAAACAAGTGCACCAAGCTGCGCGCGGTACTGATCACAGTGGTAAGCACCAAGAACCACAAAGCCCAACGCGACCCTTCGTATTGCAGGCTGGTACGAGGGAGCAATTCGTCAAACGGCATACCGTGCCTCAACCTCCGGCTGCCAGAAGCGAATTCACCAGATCCACGTACTTGCGTTGGGCGTCTTCTTGCGACAAGCCTAAAAGCCCTGCCCAAGCTTTGTGCTTGAACATACCCATCATGTCTCCTGGACTTTCGGAGGGCGCATCGCCCTGAGTGCCTTGTTTATAAAGTGCATACAGCTTCAACATAGTTTCATCGTCGGGACGGCTTGACATGGATTTTGACCCTGCTAAGGCATCTAGGAATTGTTGATTCAGATCTGACATTGTTTACTCCAATTTCTGTTAAAAATACGCTGCAAATAAATATATTGGCACTAATCATGCCACAACATTTCTCATTCTGCGATCAGGGTAAACCCTCGACTGATGGCTTGCATCTGGTCCAAGAATGCCACAAAAGGTGAATCAATCATTTGACACTATAAATGTCATAACATATGATTAACTACCGAGAGCGGTGAGGAGACGGTGTGGTTGCGTTACTTCGAGGCGCATGCGCTTAGGCAGAAAAAATGGACAGGAGACGTCGAACATGCTAAAAAAATTGACCTGGGCTTTGATGCTCACTCTGGTTCTTGGAGCCGCAGGCTTCTTCGCCGTAGGCGGAACTTCTGGCGTCGCGCTGCTGATGGTGAAGTACGTCGTTCGCAAGAACTATGGCCCGCCGCAGACCATCGAGTGGCAGGCAGGCCCTACTGCAGTTGCCACCCACAATACTGGCGGGAATTTGGTTCGCAGACCACCCAACGTGATTTTGATTGTGGCTGACGACTTGGGCTTCAACGACATTACTCACAATGGAGGCGGCTTAGCAGGCGGCAAGGTGCCTACCCCAAATATCGACAGCATCGCTTCGCAAGGCGCTGACTTCATTAACGGCTACTCCGCCAACGCGACTTGTGCGCCATCACGTGCCTCCCTTATGACTGGGCGCTACGCAACACGCTTTGGATTTGAGTTCACGCCAACGCCCAAGCAGTTCATGAAATTGGTTGCGGGAATCCCCGATGCCCAGCAAACACATCCCGCCATTTACCACGCAGAGCGTGAAAATGAACTCATTGCCTATGAAAACATGGGCTTGCCGACCAAGGAAATTACCCTGGCCAAGTTGCTTCAAGGGGGTGGATACCATTCGGTGCACTTGGGCAAATGGCATTTGGGCGACAGCCCGCAATTCCGCCCCTACAACCGTGGATTTGACGAGTCGCTCTCGCTTCTCCATGGCGGATCCATGTACCTGCCGTCCAAAGATCCGAACGTAGTGAACTCGAGACAGGACTTTGACACCATTGACAAATTTATATGGGCTGCAGAACCATGGGGAATACGCTTCAATGACCGAGAACCGTTTCAGCCTCCCAAATACCTTACCGACTACCTCACCGATGAAGCGGTCAAGGTCGTGCAAACCAACAAAAATCGGCCCTTTTTTATGTACCTTGCCTATAACGCACCGCACACTCCTTTGCAGGCTACGCGAGAAGACTTCGATGCACTGAGCTTCATACCTGACCACGCCACACGGGTGTATGCCGCAATGATTCGCAACCTGGATCGCAACATCGGCCGCGTACTGCAGTCGCTAAAAGACCAGGGTGTCGATGACAACACACTGGTGATATTTAGCAGTGACAATGGTGGCGCAAATTACATTGGCGTTGACGGGATCAACGCGCCGTACCGCGGTTGGAAGGCTACTTTTTTTGAAGGCGGCATTCGTGTGCCATTCTTTATGCGTTGGCCTAGTGCAATCCCCAAAGGCATGAAGGTGAATTCTGCGGTCAATCACTTTGACATTTTTGCCACGGCAGCGGCAGCGGCAGGATTGGAAGTTCCCAAGGACCGCCCCATAGATGGCGTCAATCTGCTGCCCTTTGCCAAAGGTAAGTCTACTGGCAATGCGCATGAATCGCTATTCTGGCGCACGGACTCTTACCGCGTCATGCGCACCAATGAGTGGAAACTGCAAGTCACGGAAAGACCGAAAAAGGAGTGGCTCTATCACCTGTCGGTTGATCCGACCGAGCGCAATAACCTCGCCGAGAAGGAACCTGCACAACTGGCGTCAATGAAGGCACAGTTGGCAGCATGGGACAAGCAGCAGGTTAAGCCTCTTTGGCCTTCGCTTGGCGAAGGTGCTGTCGCCATCGACCGCACCCTCAAGTCACCCCCAGTGCCCAACGAAGATTACATCTACTACGCCAATTGATTATGCAAACATTGCCCATCTTATATGGCATGCCCGCTTCGCTTTACACCGCTAAGGTGCGCGCATACCTGCGCAAACAACGAATCTCATTTGAGGAGCGCGCAGTCGGTGACCCGCGCTTTCGAAGCGAGATACTCCCGCAAATCGGACGTTGGATTATCCCGGTAGTGCAACTCCCTGACGGCACCTTACTCCAGGATAGCACCGTGATCATCGACTATTTTGAGTCGAAAGGCATGGGGCATGGACCGCGCGCCTTGCCTGAAGATCCACTTCTGGCCGTGCTGGCCCATTTGTTTGAACTCTTTGGCGGCGAAGGACTACTGCGCTCGGCCATGCACTATCGCTGGAACTTCGATGCAGAAAACCTCGATTTTCTACGCGCCGATTTCGGGAACACCTTGGCACCAGGCGCGTCAACGGCTCAACAAAACGAAGTGTTTGAATCGGCCAGCAAGCGTATGCGAGCAGCAGCCTTGGCCGTTGGCGTCAATTCCAAAACGATTCCGACAGTAGAAGCCAGCACCATTGAATTCCTACAACGCTTTGACCGCCATCTAGAAAATACGCCTTACTTGCTGGGTAGCACACCGACCTATGCAGACTACGGTCTTATCGCGCCCTTTTTTGCGCTACTTGGTCGCGACCCACTGCCCTCATCGCTTATGAAAAAAATCTCCCCGCGTGTCTGGCGCTGGGTGGAGCGTATGAATGCACCTGACGCCGATGCTGGTGAATACCTAGGTAAAGCAAGGGATTGGCTCAACCCCATAGACAACGCGCAGACACTAGAAGCCATGCTGCAATTTGTAGCGGAAGACTACTTGTCCGAAATTGTTGGGCACTTTGAATTTGCGAACAGCTGGCTTGGCAAGCGGACCGACCTGGCCGCCGGTACCAATGGACACCCCAAGCCGGGCGAGTGGCCCATTGGCATAACGCAAGTTCAATGGCATGGCCAAAGCATGGATGTATTTGTCATGCCTTACCGAATTTTTATGCTGCAGCGCGTGCAAGATGCGGCTCAGCGACTGAATACAGAGCAGGACAGACAACTGCGCGATCTCTTTTCGCGCACCGGACTGTCGGATGTACTCAATCTGCATTGTCGTCGACGTGTTCTGCGCCAGGGGCATTTCGAAGTATGGGGCCCAGATACTGATTCAGCGCAGTAGCTCCTATCTTTTTCTCAATCTTTTTATTCCATCTGCAGCTAGGAACTTATGAACGTAGTCATCCGCCTACACGTCAACAAATTAGCCATTGCCAAAACCCGCATCGAGACTACGACTCAGATAGCACGCAGCGCTGAACAAAGCCGACTTCGTATTGAGCCTGTGGGTCTGACCGCAAATAACATCAGCCACGCAAACTAATCATGCAAAACCTACCCATTCTCTACGGTATGCCTGCCTCGCTTTATACCGCCAAGGTGCGCTCTTACTTTAAAAAGCAAGGTATCGCGTTTGAAGAGCGGCCCGCGGGCGATCCGCGCTTTATGACAGAAATACTGCCGCAAATCGGGCGTTGGATCATCCCCGTGGTCCAACTCCCCGATGGCACACTGCTACAAGACGGCGCTGTCATCATCGATCATTTTGAAGCTCAGGAGATGGGGCATGGCCCGCGCGCCTTGCCTAAAGATCCACTTCTGGCCGTGCTGGCCCATTTGTTTGAACTCTTTGGCGGCGAAGGACTACTGCGCTCGGCCATGCACTATCGCTGGAATTTCGATGCAGAAAACCTCGATTTTCTACGCGCTGATTTCGGGAGCACCTTGGCTCCAGGCGCGTCAACGGCTCAACAAAACGAAGTGTTTCAATTCGCCAGCAAGCGTATGCGAGCAGCGACCGTGGCCTTTGGCGTCAATGCCACCACCCTATCTGAAGTAGAAGCCAGCACCATTGAATTCCTGCAACGCTTTGACCGCCACCTAGCAAATACGCCTTACTTGCTGGGTAGCACACCGACCTACGCAGACTACGGTCTTATCGCGCCTTTGTTTGCGCACCTTGGGCGCGACCCACTGCCCTCATCGCTTATGAAAAAAATCTCCCCGCGTGTCTGGCGCTGGGTGGAGCGCATGAATGCACCCGACGCCGATGCTGGTGAATACCTAGGTAAAGCAAGGGATTGGCTCAACCCCATTGACAACGCGCAGACACTAGAAGCCATTCTGCAATTTATAGCAGAAGACTACCTGCCCGAGATTGTCGCGCACGTTGAATTTGCGAACAGCTGGCTTGGCAAGCGGCCCGACCTGGCCGCCGGTACCAATGGACACACCAAGCCGGGCGAGCGAGCCATTGGCATAACGCAAGTTCAATGGCGTGGCCACAGCATGGATGTATTGGTCATGCCTTACCGTTTGTTCTTGCTTCAGCGCGTGCAAGATGCGGCTCAGCGACTTAATGCGGAGCAGGACAGACAACTGCGCGATCTCTTTTCGCGCACCGGATTGTCCGATGTACTCAAGCTGAGGTGCCGTCGGCGGGTGCTGCGTCAAGGGCATTTCGAAGTGTGGGGTCCGGATGCTGATGCGTCGCCCTAGGCCTTTTCGATCAAGAGAAGCTTTCCATTGAACCAATACCAGGAACTTTATGAACATAGTCACACGCTTACTTGTCAATAAATTAGCAATATCAGAGACTCGAATTGAGGTCTCACCGCCCAAGG
>Ga0209084_1002544_pt1 | contig 14039 bp, 12 predicted proteins | sample C_130820_MF_Meta_FD_187309 | JGI IMG/M metagenome (GOLD analysis project Ga0209084, IMG submission 187309) | Freshwater microbial communities from Lake Croche, Canada to study carbon cycling - C_130820_MF_MetaG (SPAdes) (version 2) | ecosystem: Environmental > Aquatic > Freshwater > Lake... | reverse complement strand
ATCAGTTATTATTTTCTTTCTTAACCCTTTCACGCCTGAAGGTGTGTAAATCGCCAATATTGGCGATTTATTTTGTTAGCATACTATAAAAATATAATTATTTTATTACCATAATAAGTAATAAAATAATATTAATATTAATAAACACTAAAAATGTGTCAGGCGTGAAAAGGTTAATTATTTTCAAACGAATTTATAAGGTTTTTTGGAACGGCTTTCAATAAATACCAAAAAGTTGTACCTTGCTCTAAATCTTCAAGTGTGTAAATATAAATACAATTAAATATTTAAATACAATTAAATATATAATAAAATGACAAATAAAGATTCTATAATAATTGATGATCCTGAAATAATAGCTTATTATAGAGAGAATCCTAATATTGATATTGTAATAATGAATAATATTTTAATTGATATTTTAAGAAATCTTTCTTCAAATTTATCAAATACAATTAACTCAACTATAAATTCTAAAATTCTATCTATTGTTTCAGAAATAGATAAAAATATATCTGGATTTAAAACTGATATAATAATAAATTTTAATGAAAAGTTGAATCAAACAAAAAAAGAATACATTGAAGATTTAAAGATACAATTAACAAATAATTTTCTCTCTAACAATGAAAAATTATCTAGTTTTATTGATAAAAATGCTGACAATATTTTAATTAAAACCTCATCAATTATAAATGATATTATTCCAAAAAGTCAAGACAAAAGTTATATTCAAATTGAAAACTGTATTAAATCTTTTTGTTCTCTAATAGAACAAGACACAAAAAAATTGCTTGAAATAAAAAAAAACGATGAAAATTCAAGTAAATTTATTATAGAAAATATTGAAAATAATTTTTCAAAAATGGTATCAAGTATTCAAAACCCTATTTTTAATTTAATTCAGTCAAGTGAAAACAGAACAAGTAATGGAATAGAAAAGGTTAAAAATGAATTTATACAACAACAAGTAACTCAAGAAAAATTAGCAAATGAATTGAATGAATTTTTAAATAAATATAAAAATAATTCAAGTTTGAAAGGAGGTGTTTCTGAAAATGAATTATATTATATGCTTCAGTCAATTATGCCAACAGATGAAATAGTAAAAGTTTCGGGTAATACTGCGACCTGTGATTTTAAAGTAAACAGAAAGAATAAAGATAAACCAACTATTTTATTTGAAAATAAAGATTATAATTATAATGTTTCTACTGATGAAGTAAATAAATTTGAGAGAGATATTCAATTACAAAAATTTCATGGAGTATTTATATCTCAAAAAACACCAATTACATTTAAAGATAATTTTCAGATTGATATTATTAATGGTTTAATACATATTTATATACCTAACGCAAATTATGATATTGATAAATTAAAAATCGCAATTGACATAATTGATAATTTATCATCAAAAATTGATATAATTAATAATAATGATATAGATGATGTTTATTCAACTAATAAAAAAGAAATTGAAGAACTTGCTGATGAATATCGCAATTTCGCAATGCAAAAAATATCAATACAAGAAACAATAAAAAATATGAGTAAACAATTACTTGATAAATTAGAAGATATGCAATTACCAAAAATTAAAAATATTTTAATTAAATTTGGTGCTATTGAAAATGAAAATTTAAAATGTCCACATTGTAATTATGAAGGAAAAAACAAAGCAAGTCTCTCGGCACATTTTAGAAATTGTAAATTCAACAATAAAAAAAAAATAACAAATGATAATACTATAAGTGATGATACTACAAATGAAAATATCATTAATGAAAATATAAGTACTGAAGAAATTAATGTTACTATGCCTGTTGCGAAACAAGTAAAAAATAAAAAAAAAAACTAATTACATAATTTTTCAAACCACATATGCTTACAAATATTTATATACTCAATCAATCGCCGCCAAATGTGTTACAAGCACTTAACTATGTATACACTATTCAAAAATTAAAATGATACAAAAAATTTGTAAAAAAACGGTGTAAATCTTCAAGTGTGTAAATAAGAAAAAAATACTCAACATATTTTTATATTTTTAGTATTTTTATTGTATAACAAAAATATAAAAAAAATGAAATGTATTAAATATATTTGTATATATAAAACAAATTGTGAAATTCATTACCAAAATGTCATTAATTTTGTTAATGTCTCTTCATAAATATTTTGGAATTCGTGAGTTCAACTATAACAAAGAGATTATAACACGTAAAAGTATTGTTTCTTTTGATTTTTCAGAAAAAAAAAATAATGATAAAAACAACAAAATAAGGGAATCTATCATTGGAGCTATTATAAATGGAAAAGTCCCAGAAGAATTTTACATTGTAAATGAATGGTTACTTTTACAAAAAGCAGTTTTAAATTACTTAACATTGGTGACTTCAGGAAAGCCTTATAAAAAAATTAAACTGAAACATATGGGAGGAAGAAAATATAATTACGATTTTGAGATAAATGTAGATTTTGAAGATGGAATCCAAGATAAATTTGTGCTGGAATTAAAATTTAACGCAGGAACGATTGAGCAAACACCTCAATTTGTTAGCCCAATGAAACCAAGTAAATATCTTTCAGAGTCTTACGAAGAGTTCTTTTACGAAAACTTTCTACCAGTTCTTGCGAATGCTTCCAATTTACCAATGCCATCAAAAACAGAGTATGTAAAAGAAATTCATGGACCAAAACCCAAATGTATGCTGAAATACCAAGAGTTGTACTATCAAGGTTGCTCAAAAAGTTCAAAATTTACAAACAAAGTAGAAGATATAGCGTTTTATGAATTGGCAAAAAAAGTATCAAATGATTCAATATCATGTTTTATTGAGAGAGCGGATTTAAAAATTGAAAAGCTTTCGGATTATCTCTCTGAATCACAGAAAGGAAAAAACTATATGCTGTATTACAAAAAAAAATTTGTTTTACAACAAGTAAACATGGATGATTATAAAATTTGTAGCGTTGAAAAAAATCCAAATAAGTTTAGATTTGAATGCGAAACAAAAAGTGGAAAAAAAATGAATGTTTTGCTTAGGTTCAAGAATGGAAATGGAATAGCTTTTCCATCATTTCAAATAAATTAGTAGTTATTTTATTGAATTTGTGTTCTAAATATATATTGGTAATACATAATTTAATTCTGTTGTATTTATTGCGTTGTTTCCAAAGTAAATTTTAATAAATTCTTGAGTTCTCTCATCATTGAAAGAATGAATTATTTTTTCATACAATATAATTAATTCGTGTTGTGGTAAAGTATTTTGATATTCAATACAAATTAAATGATTTTCAATTAAGAATTGACTATTCAAATTTAATATACAATAATTGAATTTATATTCACCAGTACCATATCCACGATTCAAAACAATCATTGGTTTAGTAATTCCATTTTTCTTTATAAAATTTTTTTTTGTAATATTTTTATATTTTTTGAATATTAATCTATTATTCTTATCAATATCAGAAGAATAAATAAGTCTAGTTTTGGTTTCATCATCAGTTAAAATATCTTTATTTTGATTCCAAACACATGAACCTACATATACTTTGAACCCTAATTGAGCCAAAGATTTTGAATTTAGTAATAATTTTACTAATTTAGTATTATTTTCAGGATTAGTAAAAATTACATAATCTTCTATTTTTAAAACAAATAATGATTTTTCTCTTTTTATTTTTTTTTGAATTATTAAAATAATTGTATCTTGTTCAGTATCAATAAATTTGTCATTACAATCAATAATATGAAGTATTTGAAAATTATCATTAATATATTTTCTAGTATTATTATAATACAAACAATTCAAAAAGTTTTTGGGTAAAACAAAACTAAAAATGCCATTATCATTCAATAATTGTAATGATTTAATTATGAAAAGAATGAAAATATTTGGTCTCCCATCAAAATAAGGATAATATATTTTGTCTACGTGAGTTTTTTTAATTACAAAATAAGGTGGATTACCAATAATAACATCATATTTTTCATTAGTTTCATACTTCAAAAAGTCAGATTTTAAAATATTAATTTTATTATTATTGAATTTTTGTATAGCTTGATAAATGGTTTCATTATATTCAATACCAGTAATTTGTAAATGTGGATATTTGTTGTGTATTATTGAAATAAATTCACAAGAACCACACGCTGGTTCTAAAAGTGTGTGAGATGTTGTTAAAAAAGGTTCAATCAAAGTTAAAATTTTTGAAATTAAAGAAGGAGGTGTGAAATAAATACCTAGTTCTTTTTTTTCAGTTTTTGAAATTATTGTTGTTAATTCTTTAGATAGAGTAGAAAATTCCATTATTATATTATTATTATTATATTTTAGATATATTTAAATTCAATTTTATTTTAAACTTTTTATCATTTCAAACGCCCAAATTATTTACACCTTTTTACATTTCAAACGCTGATTATTAGAATAATATATAGGGATTTCCTGATTTTGAAAATGCTTATGGGACAAATAAAAAAACAGAATATACAAGAAAACCATCAACACGAAAACATAAACTAAAACAATATAAAGATATAAAAAATTGATTTGTTTTTATTCAATAATAAATATACTACAATACTTAAACTATAATCAAGAATGAATGAAATGAATAATCAACACGATATAATAAAACAAACAGTAATTCAATCGGCGGAAATTGAAATATCTAACATTATAGATGAATGGTGTAAAAGCAATGATAACGGTTGTAGTGGTGGTGAAATGCGGGAAAAGAGGGGTTCTGATATTGAGACATTTGTTCGCACAACTATAAACAAAATTGGAGAAATATTAAATATAGATTTACACGCCCGATGCGGAAATGACGATAAAAAAGATTTAACAATAAATCTACCAAATGGAAAAAAACTAATTAAACAGCATCAAGTAGATGTTCATATTTATCTGAATGGGGTATTTGTTGCGGTTATTGAATGTAAAGCCTATTTAGATAGTTGTTATTATGTTCGTGCATGTGATGATTTCAAAATGTTTAAAAAATTTGATTATAATGTAAAGAATTGTATCTTTACTTTAGAAAATGCTATCGCTGAAGATACTAAAATATTTACAGATTATATAAATGAATATATTTGTGATGAAATATTCTATATATTAGATGGAAAAAGAACATCATCTAAACCAGTTTATGATATGAAACATAAAAAAACAATAAATAAAAATGTATTAACTAAATTTATTGATTTTATATTTATATTAGGAACTATTTAACTATGAATTGATTCATTCGCTATATCAAAATAATTATCATTCAATTCAATTCCAATAAAACTTCTTTTTAAATTTTTACAAGCAACTCCAGTTGAACCTACGCCCATACAATTATCCAATACTAATTCTCCTTCATTAGAATATGTTTTTATCAACCATTCTAATAAATCAACTGGTTTTTGTGTTGGGTGTTTTGGTCTTTCTATGCGATTAAACTTTAATACAGTAGTGGGTAATCTTTTTCCATCTAAACTTTCAACATAGTTTTCTGTGTGATTACCATAATTAGTTTGTTTATCAACAGCAGACTGTGTATTCCATCGTGTATATGGCGTTGAATACCAATATTGTGGATTATATGTAGGTTGTTTTTTATAAAATATAGCAATATCTTCATTGGTTTTCATCGGTTTTCTTTTTGCGTTTAAAAAATCCGAAAATTTATTTTTCTCCCATACTAAACAATATCTAAAATTTTTTAAATTGCTTGTAATCATCAACGATGTAAATGGTTGAGAACCAAATAACACGACGGCACCATTGTCCTTTATAATTCTATTATAGTGTTCCCATAATTTATCAAATGGAATAATTATATCCCATTCATTTTTTGTTATACCATAAGGTAGATCGCATAATATCATATCTATTGAACCACTCTTTATTTGTGCCATTTCAATTAGACAATCCCCCTTAAATAAATTAATGGTTGTTGGTGCATTTTCGGTTATTTCCACATTTTCGGTTATTTCCACATTTTCGGTTATTTCCACATTTTCGGTTATTTCCACATTTTCGGTTATTTCCACATTTTCTGTTATAGGTTCAATAAGAGATGTGAATGTTTTATTAATAACATTCTTATATTCTTCAGTATTATTACTTTTTTTATTTTTGGAGTTAATCAGTTCTATTAATTGTGGTTTATTTTTTGAACTACACTTTGTAATACCCAATTCTTTACACTTCTCTAATAATTCTATTTTATTCATTTTTGAAATATCCATTTGTTCTGTTAGGTTGATTGTAATATTACTTTCAGTATTATTACAAATCAATTTTTTATTCAATTCAAACAATTTTTCATCTACTGCTTTATCTATTAACGCCTTAATTTTGTCTGTTTGTATTTCACAAGGATTTTTACGACTAATATGTTTGTCGTAGTGTGATTTTTGATGAAAGGTTTTAGCACATTTTTCGCAACTATATTTACCCATTTTATTTATATAGTATATAAATATTGTTTTAACTAAAAATACCCAAAAGTGTTTTTCCTAAATAATACCGATTACACCGACCAAAGAGAAAAATGATACAAAAACAATATAAAGACAACACTTGGTTGTAATATGCCGAGAGGCACTGGATGGAGCAGAACCTATATACATTCTTATGCCTTTTCTAGCATTAGGGAGGATGTTTTTAGTGGTTTAAAAATACAAATCTGTGAGGAAGTCCCCTTGTTATTTCATATGGTAAATGAGTGATTTTTTGCTTACCTAAACTTGCGTTAGTAGGATTTCAATTCCAAATATTCTAATGTAAGGTGGAATAACATTGTATTATAAGAGTTTCCAACCGCTTTATGCTGTCAAATGGAAACATGCCTGAAAAGGTGCTTTTACATCACCATATATAGGAAATTATGAGTTTGTCTCATTTTTCTCTTTGGTCGGTGTAATAAAATTATATTTATATAGAATAAAATTATGTAATAAATAGAATAAATGTAGTTGTATTTTGTGCCGTTTTACATGTGCGAAAGTGTAAAATCATTTTTTTTTATATTAAAAAAAAATTGAAATACTTTTAATAAATAATTTAAATTGACAAAAGACTTCTTTAAAATGACGCAATCAAATGAATACGCATACAGTTTATATATTCCTCGCATGAAAAATTTTCATACAAACATTTCAGTTGTTAATTGTTTACGGCATACAAATATTGGAGTGATAGAGCGTATTGACTTCATACAAATTGAGCCAAAAACAACTTCAATCAACGATACAGGTATGGTACTATCAGCATTTGTTCATTTTAGCATCGTATTCAATGAACACAATTCAATCATCCAAAATTTGAATAATGGTGGTTCATTTAAGTTGTTTTTAAATGACAATGAGTACTGGTTGCTTTTAAAAGCCAAAAATGTAATTCCTCGCAGTCGCTTGAATATTCATCAATTGACAGAAAACCAAAGACTACTAGAAAAAAAAGTATTTGAACAACAAGAAGAAATTAAAGCACTACAAAGCGTAACAAACCAATTAATAGGAGGCTTGTATAACCAACGCACTCAAGGAGATATGATTGACATACACAGACATATTCTTGAACTATGTGTAGACAAAGATTTTAAGGAACGAGAATCAAAAAGCAAATGGAAGATGTTTCCAACTACACGTCAAGGAGACTATCTTGAAAAAAAAGTAACACAATTAGAGTCACTAATACGTGTTATCGCAGATAGTATTCAAATTCAAAATATAAATTTTGATACTATTCCTCTTGATGAAATTGATGTCAGTGATAATGATGAAAATGATGAAAATGATGAAATTGATGTCAGTGATAATGATGATAATGATAGTTTAATGTCATTTGTATCATATAATTAAATCTACACTTTTTACACCTTTTAACATTTCAATATAAAGATAATACTTATATATTATAAATAAATGGTTTTTGTCTTTGTATTACTTTGTGGAAGTGAATGGGAAGATATAACTATATTATTGTCAGAGGAAGATGCTATAAATGAATCAAAAAACTATCCAAATGGCAGAGTTGAAATTTTTAGTAAAAATAATAAATTGGGATTTACACCTACTTATAATTACTATAAAAATGGAATACTTGTAAAAAACTCGTAATTTTACACCCTTTAACATTTAAAATGCCGATTTTTCACAGCATAAAAAATAAAAAATTAAAAAAAACGGACGAAGGTAAAGTCCATTTTTTTTTACACTTTTTTACAATCTAATATTATCATTATTTTTCAAATAATAGTGAACCGCATAAATTTTATAATCTTCTCTTGTATAATAAAAAAATAAGAAATATTAACACATTTATTTGTCTCATTTTTATTCTTTTTTTATTATAAGTATGTCTAGTGCTTGGCGGATTTTATCATTTTTGAAAATAAAGAGTTTGTAGATAAAAGATTTTGTTATAATTTATGCTAACAAAATAATAAAGTATTAATTATGTTAAAAATAAAATCAGGAAATCCCTAAGTATGTCGCATAAGAGTGAAAATTTCAAAATTTCTGCGGTATAGAATGTGGTTTTTGTTCATGATATTCTTTTAGAATGTTATAATATTCTTTAACTCTTTTGTTAATACGAATTTTTTTTACATCAAATGATGTTAAATAAAGACCATTTAAACTTTTAACTCTTGAAAGAGCTACATAAGTTTGTCCGCATTCAAAAATTCCGCTACCAACATCAATTTCAGCAGTATCCATAGTTGCACCTTGAGATTTATGAATTGTAAGAGCCCAAGCCAAAATGAGTGGTACTTGAGAAACACCGATACCAGGTATTTTATCACTAACCCAAGTATGACGCATCATTATCATTTCAATTCCATTATTAAATTTAATTTTTGGTAAACTAGTATGTTCACAAAATCCAGTAACAATTCCTTGACTTCCATTACAAATTTCCAAATCTTTATCATTTTGAATATTGACAACAGACATAACTTGAGCACCAATTTTAAGATGAATTTCAGTATCGCAAATTAAATTGTTTGAAATATATTCCAACTCTATCATAACTTCTTTTTCAGAAAAATTAACTCTTAATTGAGTATCCGTTTTTGTCATTTCACAATCCGTATGATATTTAATCTTAAAAGTTTTGGAGTCACCAGAAAGTTTTGACATTTTATTATTATTAATATTTTCAACCTTTTTTCTAGTAGGAAATAATTTGGTAGGTTCAGCAACCAATTTTTGTTCTAAATTGCGTCCTACATATTGTAGAAGTAAATCGTGAGTTTTTTTTTTAATACAACCTTTGCGAATCTGATTTAAAATACTTGTATAAACTTCATCAGTTTGACGAAAAATCTTCACCAATTCAATTTGATTTTCTAATTTGAAAACTTCATTCCATTGAGGACTTTCAAAACAGAATTTAATAGATTCTATATCATCATTGTTTCCTACTGGTGGTAATTGGTAGAAATCTCCACTAAATATTACTTGAATTCCACCAAATGGTTGGGGGTTTTTTCTGATTGCCTTACCTAAATCGTTTAATAATTCAAATAATTTCTGCGAAAGCATACTTACTTCGTCAACCACTAATATATTAGTATTTTTCCACAAATGTTTAGAAAAATTGTTCATTTTAATTTTGTTTATTAACATAGATAATGAACCATTACCCAAACCAATTCCAGCCCAAGAATGAATAGTTTTCGCCTTACAATTTAGAAGTACAGCGGCACAACCAGTTAGAGCGGTAACATGAATTTCTTTGAAATTTTGGTAAGCATGTTGAAATATATGTTTAATTAACATAGATTTACCTGACCCACCAGGACCAGTAATAAATATATTGTCACCCTGAATATATTTATTAAATACGATTTGCTGTTCATTTGAAAGTTCCATATAATTATTAATTTTATATATACCTTTATTATGATTTTATATATCATTTTTTTTACACCTTTTCTCATTTAAAACGCCCATTTTAGATGAGAAAATTAAATTATATAAACATATTTTATTAGTTTATTGAATGAATAATTAATGCTACATTTTCGTGATAATAACCAGACATACCAGTAGGTGTTCCGTTCATTCCAATCCATTCATAATCTACTTTATTTTCTGTAATAAATTCATAAAATGCTTTAAGTTCTCCCGTATCTCCATCAAAACCTGGATAATTTACTAATTCGTCAAATACAACAATACAATCTGTATCAATATAATCTTTCAATACATCAAATATATATTTTGTAGAACTATACAGGTCAGCATCCATATGAATAAATGAAACTTTTTTATTATGTGTTTGTATAAAATTGAGTAACGTTTCGATAAACCAACCTTTTATCAATTCAACATTAGTATTAACATTAGGTAAATTACCATTTTGGTTGAAAGCTCCTTTATCAAATCCATCCCTCCATTTTTCAGGCAATCCTTCAAAACTATCAAACCCATAGACTTTATCATTTGTAAATTTTGAAATATAATTAATAGTATTTCCACCTGCTACACCAAACTCTAACCATAACGTATTTGGTTTATGTTGTAATTTCATATTTTCAAATACATATGTAAGCGGATATGTATTAATATTCGGAATATTTTGAATTATACTTAACATTTATTTATATTATAAAATATTATTTTATTTTATTAGAATATTTTAACGCAAAAATGGGCGTTTTAAATGAGAAAAGGTGTAATACCTACATTTATCGTGTAAATATAAAAAAAAGTTAATCACGATAAAATCTTAAATATATATATATATAAGTGTATATATATGAATTTTGATTTGAACATAGAAAATTATAACAAAGACGAATTAAGAGAAATGTTTAATTTGCCAATTAATTACGAGACTACTATTGTTAAAAAAAATGAAGCAAATTTAAGAGATATGATATTAAATAATAATGAAATTACAAAAGAAACACAAACACAAACATTGAATTTTTTAGTAAAAGCAAAAAATATATTACTTAATAATTTAAATGAAAATGAAGGTAATAAAGAATTTAAAGAAAAAGTTTTTGAGTTTATTAATTCTAGCTATGAATTAAAACCTGTGACAATAGAAAATTCATCTGACCATGTAGTTCAAGTAAGAAAAGAACGACCTTTTTTGTCATCTTATCCAAGTGAATATTTTCCTGGTATAATAAACCCTTTAAAACGTAGAACTATAAAACAAAATTTGAATATAGATTCTAGATTTAGAGAGAATTATTATAATAGTGCGTCATCAAATTTTAATATAACACTTCCAATGATTATAAATAATATTTATACCATGCAACTTTCTTCTATTGAATTACCATCCACGTTTTATGTAGTATCAAAACAATATGGAAATAATTTTTTTAGTGTAACAATAAATGGAACAACCGATGTAGTAAATGTTCCTGAAGGCAATTATGATACAAATGGAATTGTAGCAGCAATAAATAATCAATTAAAACTGTTAGGTGGTAATTTTGCGAATATAGAATTTGTTATAGATTTAACAAATAATTCAGGAAGTGCTAGAACATTAGTTGGTTTAGCAACAGGTTCTACTGAAATGATTTTTGAATTAAATTTTCAAGCGGATAGATTTGGTAATGATGATAAAAGTACTCCTTTACCTTTAAAATTTGGTTGGTTATTAGGTTTTAGAAATGGTATATATGCGGATAATGAAAACTATGTGTCAGAAAGTGTTGTAAATTTAAATGGTCCAAATTATCTTTATTTGGTAGTTGATGATTTTAACAATAATGTAAATAAAGGCTTTTATAGTGCTTTTAACTCATCAATTTTAAATAATAATGTATTATCTAGAATATCATTAAATCAAATAAAAAATTATGGTTTGGTTACACAAAACAATTTAAATATTGTAACTACACCAAGAGAATATTTTGGTCCAGTAAATTTAACAAATTTAAACATACAATTGTTAGATGAATATGGAAGAATTGTTGATTTGAATTTTCAAGATTTTAGTTTTTGTTTAACATTAACACTTCAGTATGATATTTAGTTACATAATAATTCATCAATCATTTTGGTTTCTAGAACAGATTGAAAAACAAGTTGGTATTTCGTTGGTTTGTTTCAATGTAGAATTATTTCTGAAACAAGTAATTTATATTTATTATTATTTTTTATTCGTTTATATATAATGACATCAAGACCATTTGCTCAAAATTCAGGTAAAAGAACTTTTGGAAATTTTTTTGAAAATCAAACAGCTGGAGATTATATATTAAATAAAAAAGCAAAAACAACTTTTTGTAATCCAAATATTTGTCCAATAACTTCAAATAAAACAGTACAAAATGAAAGCGATTTGTTATTGCTAAAAAAATCAATTTATTTTACAACATATGGAAATTCTGTTTTTTTTAATAAAAATAATTTAAATATAAATTTAATTACAAAATTAAATTTAACTGATGTTCCTGTAATAAGTAATAAAAAAACAGGTATTACTCCTACAACAATAGATTTATCAGCATCTATTATTCCTTATTTAAGTTATAATATAGACCCAAGCGGATTATTATTTGGTAACACTTTTTGTGGTATAAATAATTTTGAAAATTTCATCGTTTATAATTGTCCAACAGTACCAACAAGTATATAAAAATTATGTATAAGTAAAAATTTAGCGTTTAGCTTTCATGCTGATAAGCATTTTTTTAGCTTTTGTAGAAATTTTCTTATATTTTTGTCCTCTAGTTCTGTATTGTCTAGACCTAATATATGCGGCATAAATTCCTTTAGAACTAACTTTACATGTATTTTTTTTACATATAGGAAAAGTTTTTCTAGTTCCTAAAAAACATTTTTTACCACATTTTTGAATCATAATAGTTTTTTGGTGATAACTAGGTTTTTCATTTTTCCATCCTCTAGTTGCACTTCCTCTACCTTTATTTTTGCGTGTGTGAGACATATACATTATAATTATAAAAAAATGGCTATATATAAATGGAAAATCTAAATAATTTAACAGAAAATATTACAATACAATCGCAAAATATTATTAATGAATATGATAAACAATTTGACAGATATGATGAAAATGACGATGAATTTAATGGAATCCAAAGTAAAACAGCACAAGTTTTATCAAATTTGTCTACACGTGTTAGTTCAATAGATTCAGCTTTAAATTCAGTTACAATACCAAAAATAAAATATGAATCAGATGATTTAATTGATGAATTGATGATAGATTATGAGTCTATAAATTCTGATAATACTTTAGTTAATTTATCAAAAAATAAATTTTTAAATTTGTCAAGTAATCCTATAAAATCAGAACACAGAATAAGTAAAACAATTATTTATCCAAACAAATTAAAATTTAAAGATATAAAACACGATATAGAATTAAATTATTTTGAATTAAAAGATATATATTCATCATCATTGGATATTTTAGCAACATATTTAAAAGGTAAAAAACTTATTTATATGGAGTCAAAAGTGTATTGTGAGGGAGAATTGAATAAATTGATGATTCCATCATTACTTCTTTCAACAGCAGCAACTATTTTATCATCAGGTGTAATAAAAGATTTTGTTTGGGGGTCATATTTGATTTCAGCAGTAAATGGTATAATAGTATTTTTATTGTCATTAGTAAATTTTTTTAAATTAGATGCGGCATCTGAAGCACATAAATCATCCGCATATCAATATGAAAAATTACAAACATCAGTAGAATTTTTATCAGGTACGACTCTTTTATTTCCAGAATCTTTGAAAGAAAATGATAAAACTGTTGAAAAAGTAATAAGTGATAAATTATTAGATTTAGAAAAAAAGATAAATGAAATAAAGGAAACAAATCAATTTATTGTGCCAAAAACAATAAGAACATTGTATCCAGTAATTTATAATACAAATGTTTTTACAATAATAAAAAAAATAGAAGATATAAAAATAAGAAAAATAAATAATTTAAAAGAAGCAAAAAATAAAATTCTTTATTTAAATGCTGTATTAAAAGAAAAAATAAAAAAAAAAAATAAAAATAAAA
>Ga0209084_1002542_pt1 | contig 14045 bp, 28 predicted proteins | sample C_130820_MF_Meta_FD_187309 | JGI IMG/M metagenome (GOLD analysis project Ga0209084, IMG submission 187309) | Freshwater microbial communities from Lake Croche, Canada to study carbon cycling - C_130820_MF_MetaG (SPAdes) (version 2) | ecosystem: Environmental > Aquatic > Freshwater > Lake... | reverse complement strand
AAGGCTCGACTGGAGTCGCTGGCTATGTCATAGACAAGCTCAACCCTAAAGACTCATGACCGAACAACTCCCACCGCTAAACTACGACGGCTCCTACACTTTTCTGGCTGGCATGACCATCGATGCGGACGGTGCCAACGGTCACGACGGTTCTGGCCGAGGAGCTTACGGGCCTCCCGGCACCGATCCACTCGACTACTTAGCCAATGCTGGACACGAAGGCAACTGGTGGGGCATCGTCACGGTCAACGGCAGGCCAGTCGTCCAGCACGCTGGCGATCCTGCTCCCGGCTATTACATCAGCACGACCAGCTACCAGCGCGAGGGCATGGCAATTACCGACCCAGCTCGGTATTTGGACTCGGCCTGCGAGTTGTTCATCGTCTTGCCAAACCACTGGCGCATGCAGGCGGCTGGCATTGTCCTTGGCTGTCGTGCTGTGGTGCATGACAGTGAGACTGGTCGAGAGATCGAGTGCATTGTCGGCGACTTCGGACCGCGCAGCCATCTCGGCGAAGCGTCGATTGCGCTGGCTAAAGCATTCGGCATCAACGCAGATCCCAAAACTGGTGGCGTGGAGGAGCATCGGTTCTGCTACACTTTTTTCCCAGGCTCATCGCGTACCGGCTACGAGCTCCAACCGGCATGATGCCTGACGCGCTAAAAGACTCTCTGGGAGTGGCTACGGTCTGGTGCCTGTGCATGCTGGTGGCGGCTGCGATCATCACTCGGGCCATGAAGGAATAAGGGAGACATTATACGGCCAATTGTCGAGAATTTGCCGTATGCCCAAACTACTAATCATCAACCATTTTCGGCTCGGCGACATTGTGCACACACTGCCAATAGCCTACCACTACCACTCTCTCGGCTGGTCGGTGGACTACGAGTGCGAGGAGAAATACCACTCTCTGTTTGAGTTGGTGGACTACGCGACGCCGACGCTCGCCGAAAACAGGCGCAGCAACTACGACGAGGCTGTTAATTTGCAAGTCTGGCCTGATCGATTTAATGAGTGGCAACAGTCTGGCTGCAGGCTGTTTGACTTTGTTTATGGTCGGTTCAACGACGTGGACCGAACAATTAGACTGGCTCCAGCTCCGCACATCGATGTGCCCGAGTCGGCATCGGTATCCACGCTGGTTTTTCCTGTCGGGTACTCGAACCCGACCCAGTATCCTCGCGAGCTGGTCATCGCTACCGCCAAATGCCGGTGGCCGGACGATCCGATCATTGTCCTTGGCGAAGCGGCGCATGGACTGACGCCGGTTCCGTCCATTCCGCACCTGGTCGAATACATACGACGAGCAAAGAATGTCCTGACGATCAACTCCGCACCAAGCATCATTGCGTCGGCTGTGCGTGACAGCTACCACCACATCACAGAGCCAGCCTATCGAGAAAATTGGACCAGCCCGAAACAGGTGCCGATCAGGCTCTTGTGACGGGAAATTAAAAATAAAGGACGACAAGAGAGAGAGAGTGGGCGAATGTCTGGCATGGCATACACACCACGAACAAGCGAGGGACCGAGGCTGATCGCACTACTGAGAGAGAGACTTACGACCGAGACTGGCACGATCCAGCGCGGCGCTATGTCGCGCATCGCCGAGCATCTCGGCACCAGCAAAAGTGCTGTGCATGAGTGGTTTAAACGAGGCCGTCGATGCAACCGCAAATATCACGCGAGAATTTTGCATTTGATCCATGTTGACCACGATTTTTCAGCGAAAAAAACAGGTCAAAAGCAGAGAATTAAAAAATAATTCAGAGCGTTTCCCCTAGGCAAATGGCTGTTTCTGCAAAATAATTAAAAATAAATGTGGACAAGTTGTTCAGAGGATGGTCAATTGAACCCATGAACGAACTCAAAAAGAATATCGAAACCCTCGCAGTGCAGGAAAACAAAACCCCCCTTCAAATTATCACTCAGCTTCAAGCAGGTGCCTCTCTCACTGAAAACAACGAGCTTCTTGAAATGCTCTGCGAAGTGAAATGGGATTACATCACGGTCTAATCCACCACCCCCTCAACCTCTCGCCTCACCCGCCCCTCTCAAGGGGGCGGGTTTTGAGGTGCCGAGGATTCCTCGGCACCTAACCTACAAATAAAAATGATCATCACCTACATTATCCTCTCCAGCATCATCGCCACCGGCGCATTCGCCGTCGGTCGCGCTCAACGCCGAGAAAACCGCCGCCTTGGCGCAATGGTCTGCGAGGCGCACATCCCACACCGTCTCGAAACACCTGTCAGCGAGATCGCCAAGCTCCAAATGGAGCTGGAGCTGGCTCTCTTACAGCTTGATTCTGAGCGACTTGAATCCGACCGCCTCCGTAGCATTATTCGGAGCACAATGCGATGAGCGATCACGATGACCTAGTGGCGCGAGCCAATAAGACTATGTCAGCCATCCGCACCATGATCCGCATCGTGCTCACCAGCGCGATCCTCGGCCTGCTGTGGCTACTCTGGAGGCTGGGCGCATGATCGGGCCACACAAAATCCCTGACCTCAGCCCGGCACCAGTCCGAGACTTGCGCCAGGCTAAACTCCAAGCAGACCAGGCTAAGCGGTCGGCTGACTTCGCACTGAGGTCCAAGCTCCAGTCGCACTATGACCAGCAGGTCGCCGCCGTCGGTGCGCTGAGACTTCCGACACCGCATCCGCTCATTGTCAATGAGCTCCCGATACTTTCCCAAGAACATAACCAAACCAAACAACTAGAGACAAAAAACAATGAGCCAGAACATCAGCATCAGCATCGATCTCAAACTGATCGACCAGAAGAAATTGAAACGGATCACTCGGCAGAACGGAGCGGAAGCGGCCTTCCTCGACTTGCTCATGATCCCGACGCCCAACTCGCCTTACGGCGAATGGATGATCAAACAGCGATCAACGAAAGAAGAGGTGGAAGCGCAGGTGCAAACGCCAATCCTCGGCAATGGGAAAACGGCAGTCAAATGGGAGGGCCAGTAATGAGCACGCGATCAGACTCTATCAAAGAAATCGGCACGGCCATGTCGAAAGCACAAGCAGTGCTACTCCACGCGGTCAAGGACAGCGTCAACCCGCATTTCAAAAGTCGATATGCTGACCTGGCATCATGCTGGGACGCTTGTCGAAAAGCGTTGACCAGTAATGGCATTGCAGTCGTGCAGATGCCTGAAAAGGATCACATCGGCTACTATGTCGAGACATTGCTGACGCACTCGAGCGGCGAGTGGATCGCGTCGAAATGCTATATTCACTTGCAGAAGGACGACCCACAAGGGCTTGGGTCGGCAATTTCTTATGCTCGCCGCTATTCGCTCAGCGCGATGGTCGGCATTTGTGGCGAGGACGATGATGCCGAACTGCCACAGCGAACCGCCGCTGCGACTAAGGATGCCAGGGGACCAGTGCCTACGATCCCACGACCAGCACCAGTGCCAGCCCGAGCGACTAATCCAGTGACCGGGCTGAAAAAGCCTGAGCCCATCGAGCACGCCGAGGAGCGCGACGAGAACGACGACTTCGTGTTCTGACCATGAAAATGACCGAGCAACAGGTGCGAGAGCATCAAGCAAAGGTCGGTCTGCCCTGCGCTCTGGACTCAGTCCAGAGCGCACAGGCGCAGGCCGTTGCGACCGCGCTGGCATCACCAGCGCAGGAACGCTGGCAGGTTGGCGAGGAGAAGAAACTCAACGAGTTGGTGTGCATCGATCTCCGGCGGCGCGGTGCCTATGTGCTGGTCAGCCGGACCGACCAAAAGCCGACGATCCGGCGCGGGCATCCAGACCTAACCGTGATGCACTTGGGCCGAGCGGTCTGCATCGAGCTCAAGGCGCGAGGCGGTCGGCTGTCAGAGCACCAGCGCGAGTGCATTGCTGACCTAGAGCGAGCCGGAGTGCCGGTGCTGGTCAGCTACTCGTTTGCAGAGTCGATACAGTTTGCGGTCAACCACTTACACCTTAGTCAATGAGCACACCAGACCCAGTCAACCATCCAGCCCACTACCTTACTCATCGATCCGGAATCGAATGCATTCAAATTACGGAGCATCTTAATTTCTGTTTAGGAAATGCTTTAAAATACATCTGGAGAGCGGACGAAAAAGGTGACGCGATCAACGACCTGAGCAAAGCAATCTGGTATCTCGAGCGCGAGATCACCCGACGCAAAGCACTGGCCGACATCGAAAAAGCTCAGCTGCTCGGCGTGATCGCTGACTGTCTCGAGAAAGATCTGGTCACGAAAACTGCTTCGTCACCAAACGTGACTGGCAGCGTCCTGGCATACGCGCAGGCCGGAGATGCGAATAGGCAAAATCAAATGGGACTGATGTGTTACCACGGTGACTGTATGCCACAGGACTACGAGGCTGCGGTGGAGTGGTGGCAGAAAGCGGCGGAGCAGGGCAACTACGAGGCTCAACTCAGTCTGGTAAATGCCTATCGCACAGGCACAGGAGTCGAGAAAAACCAAAGGCTGGCAAACTACTGGCTTGAGCACGCAGGAAGGCAACCAGCTAGGGACGCACAATGACACCAGAACCAAACCAAACCAAAAACCAAACATTATGAGCACACAACTACACGAAATCGAAGCACTCAGAGGAGTGATGCAAATCACACAATTCGCTGGTCAGGTCGGGCCAATGCTGCAGCTTACACAAGGGGTCGCGGGAAGCATTATTGGGCAACCGGGAGACTTGGGAGCAATCCAAATCACTCTGGCCGAGACAGCTCAACTAGTCCCGATTCTGGTCGGGTGGATGCAAGGCGAATGTCAGCGTCGCGCGGAAAAGCTACGCAAGGAGGTTGAGAAAGACGCTCAACTTGTCGCGACAATCTTTGCGGAGGCAGCCGCTTGCGAGAAATTCATCGCGGAGTTCGAGGTGCCGAAGTTTGCGGTCCAGCTGCTCGCAAAAGTCTCAATGGGAACACCCACCCAAACCGAACCACAATGACACCAGAACAACAACGAATCGCGATTGCAACAGCGTGCGGGTCAGCGACTCGCCGGAGGAAACCTCGGCCAACACTTGAGACTTTATGAAAACACAAACCGACAGCAGCACGCAGGAGGCGAGTTCGCTGCACTCGCTGGTTAGGCGATATTCTCGGATTCCTTGGAAGCTCACAGGCTCTCCGAGTGGCGAACCGGAATGGACATACCGAAAGGGAGGAATCGAGATGACCCTCCACGGAAACCGGATGCTCAAAACGGACAACCCGAAAGACTACGATGAGCACGGGCTGCAGTATTGGGTGATCGCAAACCTGAACAAAGGCTACGTGTTCGTACATGCGAACTGCGAACCGCGATACACGCCGAGTCTTCGGAAGGCTCTGAAAAAAGCAGAGAAGCTGCTGGCGCTACTGGAGAAGCACAGTGCAATCGCCTAACGCCCAAGGTGACTCGCCGCGTCCTCGCGGTTGAGTCCACCGCCTTGTTCGACAATTTCAACACAACGAAAGGAACCTATGAGCAAACTAAGAAAAGAGATTGAATACGCCATCAACTGCAACTCGGCAGAAAATGGCAGCAACACGCCTGACTTCATTCTGGCGGAATATCTGACTGACTGCCTCTCGGCACACGACAAGGCAGTAACCTCCCTCGAAAAATGGTATGGCCGGGAACCCATCCCGGTGGACGCGCCGACAGTGCTTTGCGACTGCGCAAATCCCGGCCCGCACTACAAGCCAGGTGCAGGAGGAAAATTCTGCGCGGTCTGCGGGAAGGATATTTTGTCGAACAGCACCTGTCAGCCCTAACCCAACCACAATGACACCAGAACAACAACGGATCGCCATCGCGAGAGCGTGCGGGTGGACAGCCGAGCAGGACAGCAACGGATATTGGAGAGCCGTAAGTCACAAACACGGCAACGCCGTTGAGCTTTGGCTGAGTGAGCGGAATGTCTGGAGCGTTGGCATTCCCGATTACCTCAACGACCTGAACGCCATGCACGAAGCGAAGCAGATGTTGATTAACAAGGGTTTGATGTGGCAATTTGCCAATCAAATTATTGGAACTACTTGTTGTGCTAAAGGACTGAGTTTGCAAAAACTTGAGCAACAAGATTACCTAGTTTTTTTGGCGAGTTCCACGGCAGAACTAGAGGCAGAGGCTTTCCTACGCACGCTCGACCTCTGGCAAGAAACCAAAACCCAACCAGTTACCGAGGAATCCTCGGTAGCTTCAGCGGTAAGGGAATCCTTTACTACTGATCAATGACCTCAACCACTACAATGACTCACATAATCACATCCACCGAAATTGAATCCGAGGATGGAGACAGCAAATATCCATCCTTGATCACCCTTAAAATGGACGGCTCGCAAATGAGTTGCCCAGTCACTTTCTGGGCTAAGGGCAAGCCAGTTTTTTCTCTCGCATCAGAGGAAATCCCAGCCTTCTGCCGGGCACTCAGCGCAATGGATGCCAACGCATGATCTCTCTGGAGAAACTGCACGCTACGAAACGCGAGGCCAGCGCGATGCTGACCGAGATCGTAGATCGGATCAAGGAGACTGAGTGGATGCGCGAGACCGCTAAGCGTGCAGGCATTGATCCTTCGGAGATGTACGAGGTATTCAAGTATGGGAGCAAGTGGAGGATACGAGCGACCGAGATCCATCTCTACGCAACGGAGCAACTGCACAGAATCCACAACCAACGAGGAGTATGAAAAATGTCATCAAGCTACTGTCCGAGGCCAGTGAAGGCCGCATGGCTGCTCAGGTATTCGCCAGTTTTGCTCGAGTGTCAGCCACGGCTCTAGGCTGTGGCATGCGAGAGGATGAGTATCTCGAGGAGGCTAAACGGCTGACAGCAAGGGACCTGACGCTGTTTGGACAGGCTCTCGCTCATCTGGTCGAGGCGATGGAGGCTGAGCCATACACCGACTTGCTCGGCACGATATACATGGAGTTGCTTGGCAAGCATGCATCGTTCGGCGGCGAGTTCCACACGCCAGCAGAGATCTGCGAGCTGATGTCGAGCATGGTCATGCACGAGCCAATCCCGATGGACTACCATGGTCTGATCCATGTCGCTGAGCCAGCCTGCGGTGCTGGAGCTCAGATACTTGCGCTCGGCAAACGGATGGCAGACCGCAAGTCGATCCTGCGAGTGCAGGCCATCGACATAAGCGCGGTGGCCTGTGATCTGTGTTTTATCAATACGACGCTCTGGGGCATCCCGACGGTAGTCATCCACGGTAACGCGCTCAGCTGTGAGACATGGCATGCTTGGGCAAATTTTCCCATGATCCAAGTGGCACCGATCACCAGCAAACGACTGATGACAATGACCGCAGCCTATCCACCAAAGCAGACAGCCTCGGCGCAACTCTCCCTGCTCTAATGGCCTACGACCGAAACAAAATGTGTCTGTGCGGAAGGCTCGCCACCACTCGCAAAAGCTCCGGCTCAGTCTGTGACCGCTGTGCTCGCATCGAGCGAGACATGCGCCAGCAGAGCCGTGTCAGCCGAGTGAGTTGCGGTCATGCGTCCATTGTCGATACATACAGTCTCGCGATCCGATCAACGCCAGGAGCCGTCAGGAGGATGCTGTGAAACTCGACGCGTCGGTAAGGCATTGGAGCTCAATGGCTGTCGTCGGTATCGTCATCGGTCCAGAGATCAAGAAAAAGAAGCTAAAATTCCGTGGCCGCTCGCGATGGATCTCTGTGCTGTTGCGAGATCGAGCCGGTAAGCCGTTTCACTGCACGCTCTTCAGCCTGTCATGAGAGCGGTCTGTCAGGTCTGCGGAGCGGTCTGGGCAGGTGCGACGCTCGGTCGGCTATACCATTGCGACTCAGCGACTCGAGCCAAGATCGACCAGACCAAAGCTCAGCCATACAAGGTCGAGAAGATCGCCAGCAAGGTGCTCGGTAGGACAGTCTGCGAGTGCGGTCAGCCAGCGGTCAGATCGTCCAGTTGCGATACCAGCGCGAAAGTCTGTCAGCGGTGCCACGACTGCGAGCTTGGCGGATACAGCGTCAGACCGGCAAAGGCCACAGCAGACCACACTTACCGAGTCAGACTGCCGAGACAAAAATAATTAAAAATAAATCTTTACAAGCGATACAAGGTGAAGCATTCTTCACCCATGACAAACACCAACCAACTCACCGAAACCGAAGCTAACGAAATCACTTCCAACCTTTTCACCCAATGGGCAAACGAGAACGCTGCTAAAATCAAGATGCTCGCTCACCTTCAGACTCTCACGGAAGCCGAAAAAATTGCGCTCTTTAACGAGGTGATGGCCTAAGCCAACTTGCCCGCCCCGAAAGGGGCGGGCAACCCCCTATTCTATCCAATGAGCTACGAAAATACATCATGCCCCTGCGGGGGACGGAAGGAGCGAGAGACGATGATTTGCGACCCCTGCAAAGCACACATCGCTTCGGCCCCTTGCAACGACCTACTTTTTTGCGAGGATCACCGCAACCCAGTAGAATCTCGCCGAGCGATGGCAATCATGATTCTCGCCGCCTGTCGCCGGCGCGGAAAGGCAAAGCCCCTACCTCTATGATTCTAAACCGAATCGAATATCAGCGGGCCCGAAAAGCCCGCGGCACGCAAACACAAATCGCAGAAGCCCTTGGCATCAGTCGCGTCACGATCATGCGCCGCGAGACAGCCCGCACCACGGTCACGCGGGAGGCGATGATTGCACTGCTCACTCTGCCAAAGAAAGACTCGACAGACTCTACTCGGTCAGCATAGCCTGACCGCTCACTCTCTCCCACGATGTTAGCGCATCACAAAAAAACTCGGCAGCTCGGCTGATCTCCCCTGTGCGCTAACACAGGGGAGAGGCCATGCAACATGCTAGAACCCAACAACATACAAATGACCATCAACCCGAAATTTAAAAGTCTCATCCCGCCACTGGCAGAGGAGGAGTATAAGCAACTCGAGGCCAACATCATCCAGCACGGATGCCGAGACGCGCTGACTGTCTGGCGCGGCATCCTGATCGACGGACACAACCGCTTTGCCATTTGCACTGAGCACAACATCGAGTATCGGACGCAACTGATCGACCTGCCAGACGAGGAAGCGGTCGAGGACTGGATGGACGCCAACCAGCTAGGACGGCGCAACCTGACAGGAGATCAGGCGAGTATCCTGCGGGGTAGGCGGTATAATCGGACGAAGCAACAAGGAGCAAGGACAGACAGACTTAGTGACAAGGAGTCACTAAGTCCGGTAAATACAGCCGAGACGCTTGGCAAGCAGCACGGCGTGACAGGGCGCACGATTAAGCGCGATGGCAAGCGAGCTGAAGCCCTAGCGAAGTTGGCAGAAGTGCAACCAGAGGCAGCGCAAGCGGTGATGGATGGTACTAAGCGATTCAATGAAGTTCGCCGAGAGATCAAACTAGAGGAGGTTAAAAAGGCTGTTGCTCTCCCGACCGCAAAGTATCGAGTCATCTATGCGGATCCGCCTTGGCGATACGGCGATCAACTTACAGAGAATTATGGCTCAGTAAAATTCCACTACCCGTCGATGACTATTAAGGAGCTTTGCGCGTTGCCAGTTCAAGAGATGACCGAGCCGGACGCTGTGCTTTTTATGTGGGTGACGAGTCCCCTTTTGTTCGAGTGCGCTCCCATTATTGAGGCCTGGGGATTCAAATACAAAACCAGCTTTGTCTGGGACAAGATGAAGCATAATATGGGACACTACAACAGCGTGCGCCATGAGTTTCTCTTGGTTTGCACCCGAGGCAGTTGCGTGCCTGACGAGCGGAAACTGCACGACTCGGTGCAGTCGATTGAGCGCACGGCGCACAGCACTAAGCCGGAGAAGTTTCGCGAGATTATCCAAGAGATTTATCCGCACGGAAAGCGGCTGGAAATGTTTGCCAGAAAAGAAAGCGATGGGTGGGATGTTTACGGAAATCAAGTATGAGTTACACCGACTATCGTAACAGTAAGTTGGCCAGTGGGTCAGCCTTCCAAGACTTTATCATGGAACGAATGCACAGCATCGGCGTAGTCCTTCAGCCGTATTGCAGTCGGCAAGGACAACTAAAGGGAGAAAACCTTTTGGGTATGGAAATCAAGAACGATGAGAAGATGACGAGCACCGGCAATATCTACATTGAGGTCGCTGAAAAGGCTGTGCCTAGAGATGGGGACTATGCAGAGAGCGGCATCTTTCGATCAGATAATACGTGGCTCTATGGCATTGGTGATCGTGGCACCTTCTACATATTTGCGAAAAGCTCGCTCAGAAGTGCATGGGCAAAGCGAAGCGTAATGGGGCTGATAGAAGTCACGACACCAACGAGTAAGGGGTTTTTGATTCCTCGCCTGACCGGAGATAAGATTTGCGCGAGATGTATCTTTTTCGATGCCTTTGGGAACATAAAGGAGGTGAGATGCGGCGGTGAGATTACTAAAATTGATCTCTCATGTATTGAGCTAAAACATGATCCACAAATGAAGCTTTTCAACGCATGAACTGGCTCAACATCAACACAGTAAACAGCCACGACCCGCGCTACACGCACAGCCTGTGGTCTGATCGAGGCGCATGGCTATCGATGGTCACCTACTGCACCGAGCAGGAGACTGGCGGCATTATTGTCGGTGCACGGCTCTGGACTGATCGTCAATGGCTCCTGTCCTTTGGCGGTTTATTGAGCGAGCTAAACCCTGACTCCCTGCTCTGGAAATGGGTTGGCAATGACCTGCACCTTGAGCTCTATCCGCACGATATGCAGGCGACTGTGATCGCTCGCCGGGAGGCTGGCCGGAAGGGTGGACAGGTCAAGTCTGAGGCCAAGGCCGAGGCGGTCAGAGCCAACGGAAATGTCGAGAAAGCAAAGCAAAAGCAAAGCAAAAGCAAAGCAACAAGCAAACCAAAAGAAATGGAAAGAAAAGAAAAGGAATTGGAAGGTACTCTCTCCTATCAGTCCGCTATCGCGGACGAGAGAGAGAGAGAGTGGGAAAAAGTCTGGTCTGCATTCCCGAAACGAGTGGACGAGAAAAAAGCCAGAGCAGTCTATCTGGAGTCCGATGTCAGTCCGCAACGACTCATCGACTCGCTCGCTGACTGGAGTCAGACAGACGAGTGGACCAGAGACAACGGACGATGGATACCGGCACCAGCACGCTGGCTCGAGCGAGCAGGCTGGACAGAGCAACCACCGCAGATCACTCAGCGACAAAAAGAACCAGTAAGATGCACACTATGACAAATACTACCGAGACTACTCCCAAACCAGCGGAAGCACTTATGGCGACCGAGCCAACGAGCCAACCTACCGCTCCAGCGGTCGAGCCAGCGCGTTTTCCGACGCTCCCTGCCTATCGACCGCCTAAGCGCGAGTCGCATCGTTTATTGCCATCGTGCGAAGATGCAGAAAAAGGACTGCTCAGCCTAATGCTGAGCGATGCGAGCCGGACCGGAGCGATATGCCTGGAGAGAAAGCTACTGGCCGAAAACCTGCACTCGCCGATCCACCGAGACATCTACCGCCTGCTGATCGGCGCATGGGTCGCCGGGACCGCCCATGACCTGATCACCCTGACCGACGCAATGAGCGAGTCAGGACACCTGCACAATGTCGGTGGCGCCTACTACCTGACCGACATTGCGACCACCAGCATCATGCCGTCGATGATCGGAGCATACATCGACCTGATCATTCGAGATAGTGCCAGGAGAGAGATCCTACGCATCTGCGCCGATACGACCGAGCGAGCCAATGACGATACCGAAGACGCGCAAGAAGTGCTGACCGCAATGCAGGTGCAGGTCGCCGCGCTGACCATCGAGCCACCGACCAAGCGTGCTGGCTTTCGCGAGATCCTGCTTGCGACGCTCGAGGCCATCGAGTCAGGCGACCGACGTAAGGCCGATGTGCAGTCAGGTATCGAGTCGCTCGATGCTGTGGTCCGCATGCAGCGAGGCAACATGATCGTGCTGGCTGGCGAGGCTAAGAGTGGTAAGACCGCGCTGGCACTGACGATCATGCTTCATGCCATGCTCCATCAGGGACTTAGGGTAGCGATGATCAGCCTAGAGATGAGCGCAGACGAGATCACTCAGCGGATGATCTCGAGTATCGCGCCGATCAACCTTGTGACCATCGAGAATCCACCGACGACTCACGAGCTGGACCGCATCGAGCGAGCGAGTAAGACGCTGATCGGATGCATCGGTCGCATTGAGTTGGTGACTGATGTCTACGAGCTCCATCCAATTCTGGCCGCGTGCCGATCCATGCACAAAGAGAAGCCACTTGACCTGATCATTCTGGACTACATCCAACTCATCGACGCATCAGGCCAGCGCAAATCAGAGACTCGGCAAGAGGCAGTTGCTCAGGTCAGCAGGTCGGCGAAGCGTCTGGCGGCTGAGCTCAACTGCGTCGTCATTGGACTGAGCCAACTCAACGACGACGGCAAGCTCCGTGAGAGCAGAGCGATAGGCCAGGACGCGAACGCGATCATCGCTGTGGAGCCGGTAAAAGACAGCGATAGCAGAGTGCTGAGAGTCATTGCGCAGAGATCCGGCGCAAGCGGAGTGGCCTGCGCGGTGGACTGGATGCCGACGATCACAAAATTCGCCACATCAACAGCCAAAGAGAGAGGAGAGCGATGAGTCAGCCAGACCTATTCGGCGCACTGCCACCGCCACCCAAACCGCCCAGCAAATTGGACCTTGCACGGCAGGCATTTACGGAGTTTCGCGAGGTGCTTCGAGCCAGCATATATCTGCCACCGACTAATGCAGTCGACCTGCTCAGACTCGAGGAGGATATTCAGTTTGCGCTGACGAGTCGATTCGGTCATGGGCCGAAGACTCCGGGCCAACTGGCTGCGCTCTGTATCCGTGGCATGGATGTTTTCATGAACCACCATTGGGAGGACGGCACCAAAGACAGCAACGGCATCTGCCGACGCTGCAAAAGAATATCAAAATAAATGACGACAAAGCTATGTGTGCCAGCTTATTACCGACTCACAGTTGGCCGAAAAAAAGAAATCCCGATCAAAGAACTGGCCTAGTCGCCGAGCCTTTTGCGACTGCGGAAACGAAGCAACCGTGGCGAAATACAACACCAGAATATGCCAGCGGTGTTTTGACTGGGACAACAACAGAGCCAAGGACAGATGGGACGGAACAGCGTCCAGCGTCGGCGGCCTTGAGGAGCATCGCATCGGCAACCCCAGCAAAAAACCTGACCGCTCATCCATTGACTAAATGAAAATATCTCTACTCCACGCTACCCGCAACCGACCAGCGCAAGCCAACCACGCCAAGTCGACATGGCTGGCACTCGCTCAGTCACCGGCTGACATCGAGCACATATTCGCGGTCGATCCTGACGACCAGACATGGACGGAATTGGACCAGTCATCGCAGATCGTCACGACATGCAGACCGAACATGGGGTGCGTCGCCGCATGGAATCTGGCTGCGATCTGGTGCTCTGCCGAGATCATGGTCCAGATGAGCGACGACTACACGCCGCCGATGTTCTGGGATCGGATCATTCTGAGCCGACTGAACACGGACCTGTCACAGGTGCTGGCTGTCAGCGATGGGCATCGCACCGATCATCTCTTGTGCATGGCGATCCTCACCAGGCAGCGATACCGCGAGCAGGGGTATACCATGTTCCACCCTCGCTACCGTGGAGTGTTCTCGGACGACCACCTGACCGCCATGGCCTACGGTCAGGGTCGCGTGGTCGAGGCACGAGACGTGGTGTTCGTGCATGCTCACCCAATGTGGACAGGTGCCAACATCGACGACACATACGAGCGTCAGAATGCGCCTGAGAGATACCAGGATGGTCAGCGAGTGTTTGCCAGTCTGGTACCACCCGAGTACCAGCATTGGCCCCGCAAGCCACTGCCAGAGCCCATGCTAGACCTGCGATATGACGCTGTGCAGGTGCCCACAGCACAGCCCACACGCAATGACTGACGCTGTATTCTGGTGCATATCCCTACCTACCCCCCTAGGGGTGCTAAGGAATCTATTCGGAGTCATTCTAGGGGTAAGGGTCAGCGTGGT
>Ga0209084_1002538_pt1 | contig 14071 bp, 13 predicted proteins | sample C_130820_MF_Meta_FD_187309 | JGI IMG/M metagenome (GOLD analysis project Ga0209084, IMG submission 187309) | Freshwater microbial communities from Lake Croche, Canada to study carbon cycling - C_130820_MF_MetaG (SPAdes) (version 2) | ecosystem: Environmental > Aquatic > Freshwater > Lake... | reverse complement strand
AGCGAACATTTACGTGTTGACGCTACATTCACGGCCCGCTTCTTTTCGTATCAAGAAGCCTTGTCGAAACCGATCATCCCCATATTGAATTACCAAAACCCTTGGTAGGGCTAGATAACTATAAAGCCATCTAGCGACATAAACCATAGTTATTCAAGGATTATTCCCGAATTACCAGTCTTTACCTTTGGTAGACATTGCTCTGTCTGCTTCACGCTTGTCTTGCTGCTCTTTTAGAGTCTGACGCTTGTCATACTCACGCTTACCTTTAGCTAGGGCTAGTTCAACCTTTGCTCTGCCGTCTTTGAAGTAGAGAGAGAGCGGAATCAAAGTAAAACCTGATTCTTTGATCTTGCCGGCTAGCTTGGCAATCTCTTCACGGTGCATAAGCAGTTTGCGCTTGCGTCTAGTGTTGTGGTTGTTCCAGGTGCCCTGAAGGTATTCAGGGATGTGGACATTTTCTAACCATGCTTCGCCGTTTTCGACACTGGCAAATCCATCAACCAGGCTAGCTCGGCCGGCTCTAAGCGATTTGACCTCTGTCCCGGATAGCACAAGTCCAGCCTCATACACGTCTTCAATGTGATAGTCGTGACGGGCTTTACGATTGGTGGCAACAACCTTCTGGCCACGTTCTCTAGGCACGATGCGCTCCTGGATAGTTTGAACTCTCTAGATCATCTAGATAGCCCATCAGTCTAACCGTTAGACCCGTAAATATCTCCTGATGGCAGTTGCCGCTGCAATGGCAGCAAGACCTCCGCCAGCAAGAACAAGAAGAGGAAGTAGTGCTAAAGCATCTGGAATGCCAACGAAACTGGTGAATGGAAGTTGCTTGGCTAGGAACCCTTGCACGAATACCTGAACGATTCCGATAATGGCTCCGCCAGCAAGCAAGCTACCTATTACACCTGCGACAACACCTTCGAGGATGAACGGTAATTGGATATAGAAATTGCTTGCGCCAACCAAGCGCATGATTCCGATCTCACGTCTTCGCATAACAGCCGAGAGCCTGATCGTGGTTGAAATCAAAAGCACAGCTGAGAAGAGCATCAGTGCGGCAATCGAAAGGGCAGCCAAGCTGGCTATGTTCAGAATGCTGAAGATCTGATCGAGATAAGTCCTCTGGTCTTTGACTTCTTCAACACCTGATAAACCATTGAAGCTTTCGATAATGATTGGTGCTTGGTTTGGGTCTTTGAGGTTCACCCAGAAGGTTTCATTCAACTGCTCTGGAGTAACATACTTAGCCACTGAATTGTCTTTGAATTCCTTTTGGAAAGTTTTATAGGCCTGCTTGTGATTCTCGAAATAGTATTTGTCGATGTATGGCTTGAGAGTTTTGGACTTGAGTCTTTTAGTGACAGTCTTTTGAATGTCTTTACTTGCTTCACCTTGCGGACAAACCTCAGCCGGTGAGGTCTCTGTGCAGAGATAGATTGCAACCTGAGCTTTGTCATACCAATATGTCTTCATTGAACCGATTTGTTGCTGCAGTAATCCAGCCGTTCCAACAAAGGTGAGAGATATGAAGGTCACTAGGATTACTGAGATGACCATGCTGAGATTGCGCTTAATCGCAATCCCCATTTCGCTGAAGACAAAACTAAATCTCATTCACTTTCTCCATAGCTTGCGCCTCTGGCATCACGAATGATCTTTCCTTGACTTAGTTCAATAACACGCTTCTGACCTCGGTCAACGATTCCTCTATCGTGGGTAGCCATGACTATTGTTGTGCCGGAGAGGTTAATCCGATCTAAGAGCGCCATGATGTCCATGCTGGTTGTTGGGTCCAGGTTTCCAGTTGGCTCATCAGCCAGCAAGATTGCTGGCTTGTTAACGATTGCTCTAGCTAATGCGATTCGTTGTTGCTCACCACCACTTAGTTCAGATGGCAAACTGTTCGCTTTATCTTCCAGCCCCACAAGACGAAGAACATCAGGCACAGCTTCAGATATAAAACCTCTAGATTTACCGATTACTTCCAAACTGAAGGCAACGTTTTGAGCAGCAGTCTTATTTGGTAGCAATCTAAAGTCTTGGAATACTACGCCAACTTTTCTTCTGAAGTGTGGGACCCTCCGGTTTGGAATACCAATGAGGTTCTCCCCCAAAACGTGGATACTTCCACTAGTTGGAATGTCTTCACGCAGAATCATGCGCATCAGAGATGATTTACCGGAGCCTGATGCACCGACAAGGAAGACGAACTCACCCTTATCAATCTCAAGTGAGATCTCTTCAAGGGCTGCTCTAGGAGCACCTTTGTATTGTTTGGATACCTGAGAAATTGAAATCATTAGGTTTTTAGCCTAAGTTGCGAGGGTTCATACCAAGGCTTATCTTGGCTCGTGTCTTACTAATTAGAACCGGTTTTACGCCATCTAATGCCAGCAGCAATAAAGCCCGATAGGTCGCCATCAAATACTGCATCCGGATTATTGACCTCAAAGTTGGTTCGCAAATCTTTCACCATTTGGTAAGGGGCTAAGACATAGGAGCGCATCTGGTCACCCCAAGAAGCTGTGGCATCTCCGGCTAATTGCTTTTTGGTTGCCTCTTCTTCAGATCTTCTTATTTCCAACAAGCGGCTCTGTAACACTCTCATCGCTGCGGCCTTGTTCTGTAACTGTGACTTCTCATTCTGACAAGAGACCACTGTGCCAGTTGGAAGGTGGGTAATTCTTACCGCGGAATCAGTTGTGTTCACCGATTGTCCACCAGGACCAGAGGATCTAAAAACATCGATACGGATATCTGACTCAGGGATGTCCACAACGTCAGTTTGTTCAATCAACGGAACTACTTCAACAGCGGCAAAGCTAGTTTGTCTTTTACCGGCTGCATTGAATGGGCTCATCCGAACAAGTCGATGTGTTCCAGCTTCAACGGAAAGCTGCCCATAGGCATATGGCGCATCCACTTCAAATGTTGCTGACTTGATACCAGCACCTTCCGCAAATGAAGTGTCAAGAACCTGCGCTTGCCAACCCTGCTTTTCAGCAAAGCGCAAATACATCCTCATCAACATTTCTGCAAAGTCGGTTGCATCATCTCCGCCGGCACCTGAGCGAATAGTGATGATGGCTGCTCTCGAATCGTATTCACCGTTGAGCAGAGTCAAAATCTCTTGCTCGGCAACTAGTTTTCTTAGCGATTGAAGTTCATTGGTTGCCTCAGTGGCTGCGGATTTATCAGATTCACTATTGGCAAGAGAGATCAGAACTTCTAGATCATCCAACCGGTTGGTAATTTCGATGATGCGATTTCGAGCTGATTGCTTTCTAGAAAGTGCGCTAGTAACCTTTTGGGCCGCATCTGGGTCATCCCAGATATTCGGGATTTGAGCAGCTATCTCAAGCTCGGCTATTTCCGCTTCCAATTTAGGAACGTCGGTGACCTCAGCGATGGTGGCGAAAATGCTACGAATCTGCCTGATTTCAGAAGACAGATCTAATTCGGACATGTTCTCTAGTCTAAGCGTCAGGTTCTTTAGAGCCGAGGAGAATCATTTCTCTGGGATAATTGGGCGGTGAGCTCACCTAACCCAGTCTTTGCTAAACGCAAATTGGTGTTGCCCGTATTTTTACCTTCGTTCCTATTCTCAACAGCCGAATACGGCATTCTTCCAAGCATTCCAGCCAGCGCGCAAGGCTTAGGTGCAAACCTTGCCACAGCAGGTGCGATCACCGGGGCTCTAATGATTGGTCGGCTCTGCGCTGACATACCGGCAGCCAAAATAGTTGATGCGGTTGGTGAGCGTATTGCCATGATCTATGCATCAATGGCTGGAGCCATCGGAATACTGCTTAGCCTCTTTGCACTGAACCTCTTCATGCTCGGTTCCGGGGTCTTTATCGTTGGAGCTGCCGCTGCGGTATTTGGCCTAGCCAGACTCGGCTGGATGACCGAACATGTGCCATTGGAATTTAGAGCAAGATCCCTATCTATTTTGGGTGGGATGTTCAGAGCGGGTTCCTTCGTAGGTCCTGTCCTAGGTGCCTGGGTCATCCACCAATACTCAGTTACTGAAGTTTTCTACCTTCCACTTATTCTTTGCGGAATCACCGCATTACTTCTTTTATCAACTAAGAGCGAAAAAGATGTTACTAAATCAACCTCATCTATCGCCGCAACCTACCATGTTGCAAAGCGTGAGTGGAAGAAGTTGGCAACACTCGGAGTTGCATCCTCACTTCTCTCAGCGCTTCGTGGAACAAGAATGGTTGGGCTTCCGCTAATCGCGCTAGCGCTAAATCTCCCAGTAGAACAAGCTTCACTATTTATTGGGATTGCTGGTGCGCTTGATTTTGCTCTCTTCTATCTCAGCGGTCAAATCATGGACAGGTTCGGCAGAAGCTTCGCAGCAGTTCCGACCCTGTTGGGCCTTGGCATCACTCACCTAATAGTTGGCATTGCAGTTGATGCGAATACTTTCCTATTGCTTGCATTGCTAATGTCGCTAGCTAATGGAATCGGTAGCGGAGTAATCATGGTTCTCGGTGCAGATCTTGCCCCTAAGGATAAACGCAATGAGTTCCTTGCCGCCTATCGACTACTCGTTGATCTGGGTGACGCTGGAGCTCCACCACTTTTAGCCGCAATTATCGGCTTGGGATTCGGTTTAACTGCTGCGATGGGTGCATTCGGTTTCCTCGGCTTCCTAGGTGCAGGGTTGATGTATAAATACATTCCTCTATACGCCGAGAAGAAAACCAGCGAACGCTAGAGCTTTGTCTTAATCTCCCCTGTGGAAAAGTCTCACAACTACCAATCTCACTAGGTAATCTCCCCTGTGGAAAAGTCTCACAACTACCAATCTCACTAGGTAATCTTCACTGATGAGATGTTTCACTTGCGAAACCAGAAATGGGCTGTCCACCTTCAAGCTTCTGGATCAGTGGGAATGGATATGCACTTTCTGTAAGTACGAGTTGGGATTAGTGCCCGAGGATCCAATGACTGAGGGCGACTTTTTGATCTAAATTGCTCACAGGCAAGAAACTGAATTTTGGTCTAGACTAGTAAGGCTCGCGGGAGTGGCGAAATTGGCAGACGCACTAGATTTAGGTTCTAGCGCCCATGGCGTGTGGGTTCAAGTCCCACCTTCCGCACCAGCAAAATAAAGCCAACTGAAACCGTTGGCTTTATTTATTTAAGTTCTGCACAGCTCTTAGAGCAGCCGCTGCATCGATAATCCCAATTCCGCACGAACCTGTGGTTACCTGCTGCCCATTATTTAGCGTGGTGGTTATTAGTTCAGCGGTGCATTCTGAACTTGGTGCAAATTCTTTTGCCGTCGAACTCAAAATCGACCAGACCTGATCGTCCGTGAGAGAAGGACGAACTGAATACATCAGCGCCACGACTCCAGCAGCAACTGGAGAAGCCATGCTGGTTCCCTGTTCTGCGCCATATGTTGGCTCGCCCGGTGATCGAGTTCCATCGTTCAAAGTAGACCAGATTAGACCGCCCGCAGGAGCTCCTAACCCCGCTCTGTCATCGCCACCAGGTGCTGAGATGTCCACGCCAATGTATACACCCTGACTTTTGCTGTATTGGGAGTAGTTGCTGTAGTAGGAGCGATCACCGGTGTATCCGCTGGCACCAATGGTTATGTTGCCGAAGCAATTGCCAGGGTATGAGGCGGTGGCATAGTGATTGTCATTACCTGCCGCAGTAACCAAAGTGACATTGCGTCGTTTCGACTCGTCAATTGCAAGCTGAGTTGGGGAATTTGAATAGCAAGTAGAGAAATCTGATGAGCCAATTGAGAGATTGACAACTTTGGCTGGATTTTGGTTTGTTGGAACACCGCTAATTCGCACTCCGATGGCCCAGTTGATTCCGGCTGCAATATCTGCTTCGGTTCCACCATTGGCACCGAGAACTCGTATTGGCTCAATCTTCACATTAGGTGCGATACCAGTTATACCAATCGAATTTGATGCGGCAGCGATAATTCCCGCAACATGTGTACCATGCCATGAACTCGATGTTCCATCGGTCAAGTTGTAATCACCCGGGTCACTTGCGTCTGCATCCCTGCCGTTACCGTCTCTGGATTGATTTGAGTTACTTATGAAGTCGTAGCCTTGAACGAGGTTGTCATTGAGATCAGGATGGTCTGTGATACCTGTGTCGACAACAGCCACAACAATCGAAGGCGAACCTTTTGTGATTTGCCAGGCTTCGGAAGCATTCACTCCGTAATCAGAATCTAAGTACCACTGCAAGCTCATCATCGGATCTACAGATTCTGGAATGATTTCGGAAGTGGTAGAGCCTCGCGCATTAGTTGCTGTTACCTGAACTTGGTAAGTTTGCTCGGCAGCTAGACCACTCAACGTGCAACTGTTGCCAGTCGAACTGCAACTGCTAGTTGTTGAGTCAGCTGCTGTTGCGATTACTTCATAACTAACTTTCAAACCTCCCCGAGCTACTTTGTTTTGAGGTGCCCAGATTATTACCGGTGATGTAGAGGTGATTCTTCCGGCTGATTGAAGTACTGGAGCTTGCGGTGTTGCGGTTGGGATAACGCGAACAGCCGCTGAAGTTTTACTGATAGCCATGTATTTGAAATTGGAAGATCTGGTTATGGCTGCGACCTTAAAACTAGCAGCAACACCGGCCACCAAATTATGAGTCACATTTAGTGTGGTGGCTAGGCTCTTCGAGTTTGAAATAATGATTTTGTAACTATTTGCAACTGGGTCAAATTTCCAGATGCGGTAACCCCAGATTTTTCCACCATTGAGTTTTGTTGGTGTCTTCCAAGTCAAGTTGACTCTTGCAGCACTAGGTTTTTGTTCAACCCACCCGTCCACAGCTTTCACTGCAGTTGGAATAGAGCTCCCTTTGAGAACAGCTAGCTTTGGAGTAACTTCTTGAAAGTTTGCAGCAGAGAGCAGATGGTTGAGATAAATGCTTTCTATCCGTTGATCGCTCGAAAGGGACTGCGCAAAACCAAGAGCAGACTCTTCACTTACGGAGTTCTTAAAATCTACGGAATACATCCCCAGACCTAGATCAACGCCTTTGGTTAAGGACGCCTTTGAGTTTTCAATACCTGTTTGATTGCCAAACAGATCAAAAGGAACTACGCCATCTCTGTATTTGAGGACTAGCCCAACGACAGGTTTTTGCGCATTGGCTGGATCGCTGAAGATCTTTGCTGAGCTGTGGCTTTGCCCAACATAAACCAGCCCGGCTATCAAAGCCAAGCTAGTCAACATAATTGCAAGACGCGCTCTCATAATCGAAACCCTACTGGGTGAATCTGACAAAACTCTGAACTTATTCACAAGCTCTTCTGCAATAAAACTGTTCCTAGCCAACGGTTGAACTTGAACCCCACTTTGGCTAAATGGCCCTGGCGCTTGAAGCCGAAGGCTTCGTGTAAGGCAATAGAAGGGTCTGCGCCTTTATCGCTAATTACTGCAACTATCTCTCGGACTCCAGCTGCTCTTGACTGTTCGATTAATTCAGCCAGCAACTTTGTTCCTATCCTTTTACCAATTGCAGCAGGACGCAGATAAATGGTGTCTTCCACAGTTCTTCGATAAGCGGCCTTTTGACGCCAAGGCGCTACATAGGCAAAACCAAATAGTGTTCCAGTTGCACTTTCAGCAACGATAAATGGAAGTTCCAAACTTTGTAGATACTCATGCTTTTCTAGCCAGGTATTTTCAGTAGTCGGTTCTATATCAAAAGTTACGACGGAATTAGTCACGTAGTAGTTATAGATTTCAGCAATTTGTTTCATGTCAGAAAGGGTGACAGTTCTAATGGTTATCTCATCAACCGAGGCAACCTTCTCAGCCTCTCGAGCTTTGAGTTTTCGGACAAGTCTCCAACGTGACTCTGAATCTAATGGCACTGTTCCACTTCCTAACAAGACCAATCTATCGGCTCAAAGCCTAAATCTTTAAGTGCGTTATTTGTCCTAGAAAATGGCTTCGATCCAAAAAAGCCCCTACTTGCAGATAGTGGGCTAGGGTGCGCAGATTCAACAATCCGAACTCGATCAAGATATTTGAATTTTTGTAATTCAGGAAGTATCGTTTTGGCGAAGTTTCCCCAAAGCATCAAGACGACTGACTGATGCTCAACAATGCGTACAACTGATTTTAAAGTAAAGTCTTGCCAGCCATAATCTCTTCCTAGATGTGCACCTGCCAATCCAGGCACAGTAGTGAGCGCTCTGTTTAGGAGCATCACTCCCTGTTCTGACCATCTGGTCAAATCCGGGGACTTGTCAGCCTGAACCTGATTTGCACCAAGATCTGCATTGAGCTCCTGAGCTATGTTTCTCAAGCTCCTCGGTGTTTTACCTTGAGCGTTCATGGCAAATGCTAAACCGGTTGCATCTCCTGGCGTTGAATATGGGTCTTGCCCTAGAAGAACTGCCTTGATTCGAGTGGGGTCCGAACTAAAGGCGCGCATGACCTGATTTGGGGGTGGGACTATTTCAGCGCTCAGCACCTTCGATTCAATGGATTCCAGCAAAGTTTTCTCCGCACCAAGCCAACTCTGCCAGGTGGGGTGCATTTGCTCGAAGAACATAACTAAATCGTAGGCGTCAGTAGTCTCAGATATAGTGCCAAAATAGAAATATCGAGATAAAGAGATGAGACCTTCGTGGACTACGAACTACTAAAGACCCAAGCCAAAGCCAAGCAAGCAAATCTTGTTCAAATCAGACGAGACCTTCACCAAATTCCTGAATTTGGTTTAGACCTTCCCAATACTTTGGCCCGAGTGCTTAGGGAGGTCGATTCTCTAGGTGAAGTTACTCTCGGTAAAAACATGACTGCGGCAGCTATTGTCATCAGAGGTTCCCAGCCTGGGCCAACAGTTTTACTTCGCGCCGACATGGATGCTCTAGCAGTTAACGAAGACACTGGGTTAGCTTTCTCATCTACCAATGGATACATGCATGCCTGCGGACACGATTTACATATGGCCATCGGTGTTGGGGCAGCACAACTTATCTCTGAAAACAAAGATCAACTCAAGGGAAATGTTGTTATGTTCTTCCAGCCTGGTGAAGAAGGTCACGATGGCGCTGGTGTAATGCTTTCTCAAGACATGCATCTAGCTTCTGGAGAAAAGCCAATCGCAGCATATGGAATCCACGTTTTCTCAATGGATGACCCAGGTGTTTTTGCATCTCGCAAAGGAACCATGATGGCATCTGCCGGAGATGTAATTGTTACTCTCAAGGGTAAAGGTGGCCATGGCTCAATGCCTTGGACTGCTGTTGACCCAATCACAGGTCTTATCGAAATCTTAAGTTCGATCCAATCTTTCATCATCAAGCACTTTGATGCCCTAGACCCAATCGTTCTAAACGTGGGTTGGATAAAGGCTGGAAATGACCACACCACAAACATTGTTCCTGAGGTAGCAAGCTTTGGTGCAACAGTTCGCTCTTTCTCAAAGCAAGGTTATGACGATACTAGAACTAAAATTCCAGCCTTCATTAAGAACATGGCTGCAGCATTTGGTCTAGAAGCAGAAATCGAGTTCAGCCCAGCGACCAAGGTACTTGTAAACGACCACGCTGCTATCGACAGAGTTGAGCGAGTTACCAATACAGTCTTCGGCGAAGGTCGCTATGAGAACATGGATCAGCCAATTCCCGGTGGAGAGGACATGGCAAGCATCTTGGAAGAGATTCCTGGTGCATTCATATTCCTGTCCGCAGCCGACCCAAACATCCCTATGGAGAAGCGCGAGTCTAACCACAGCAACAAGGCCGTTTTTGATGACTCGGTTCTCGCTGATGGCGCGACGATGCTTGCAGCGCTAGCATTTGATACTCTTGACGAAGCAGCTGGAACTAAATAGTTCCTTTCCTGCTTTTGCCAATCTGGCCAACGGAGTTCAGACCAACCCAAAAGTTACGCCACGTTTCATAGGGTATTTGGGCTATTTGGGGACTTTCCTTAGCCTTGGAACACACACGCAAACTCCTAATTACAAGAAAGCACAAAATGTCTAACGATCCAGCAAACTGGGGCTTTGAAACTGCGCAGATCCATGCCGGGGCAGCTCCAGACCCAACAACCAATTCAGTGGTTACACCTATCTACAACACCACTGCCTACGTATTCAACTCTTCTGAGCACGCCAAGAACCTCTTTGGCCTTGCTGAGTTCGGAAACATCTACACCAGAATCATGAACCCAACCCAGGATGTTGCAGAAAAGCGTATTGCTGCCCTTGAAGGCGGAACTGCTGCTCTGCTACTTTCTTCTGGTCAGGCTGCAGAAACCTTTGCGATTCTAAACATTGCTCAGGCTGGCGACCACATCGTCTCTTCATCAACTCTTTATGGTGGAACATACAACTTGTTCAAGTACACACTTCCAAAGCTTGGTATCACCACTACTTTCGTAGAAGACCAAGATGACCTAAGTGCTTGGGCCGCTGCAGTTCAGCCAAACACGAAGCTGTTCTTTGCTGAGACTATTGGTAACCCTAAGGTCAGCATCTTGGACATCGCTGGTGTTGCAAAGGTTGCTCACGAGAATGGTCTTCCACTTATCGTTGACAACACTGTTGCGACCCCTTACCTAATCAAGCCTCTTGAACACGGAGCTGACATTGTTGTTCACTCAGCAACCAAGTTCTTAGGTGGCCACGGTACCGTTGTTGCCGGCGCAATTGTTGACGGTGGAAAGTTTGCTTGGTCTAAGAGCGATAAGTTCCCAGGACTGACTGAACCAGACCCGTCATACCACGGTGTTAACTACACAGCAGCCCTAGGTGATGGCATTGCATACATCATCAAGGCACGTGTTCAACTGCTTCGCGACCTAGGTTCATCAATCGCACCTACCAGCGCATGGCAGCTAATCCAGGGTATTGAAACCCTTAGCCTTCGAGTTCAACGTCACGTTGAAAACGCTCAGGCAGTTGCCGAGTGGCTCTCAAAGCACCCTCAGGTTGAAAGCGTTAACTACGCAGGATTAGCAACTTCCCCTTGGTTCGAAGCTGCTAAGAAGTACTCACCTAAGGGAGCTGGAGCAATCGTTTCCTTCGAACTGAAAGGTGGTGTAGCAGCAGGTCCTAAGTTTGTTGAATCACTTAACCTATTCAGTCACGTAGCTAACATTGGTGACGTACGCTCGCTGGTTATCCATCCAGCAAGCACAACTCACTCACAGCTGAGCCCAGCTGAACAATTGAGTGCTGGTGTAACCCCAGGTCTAGTTCGTCTTTCAGTTGGACTAGAGTCAATTGCAGACATCATCGCAGATCTAGAAACAGGATTTGCATCAGTTAAGTAAGGTTCACATCCAGTAAATGGACTTTCAAACTCCAGAGGACACTGTCCCCTCAGACTTCATAACCGAAGAGCTAACCAGACAACTTGTTGGTAAGCCCAAGGCAACTGGAGCCTGGCGGGACGGTGACCCTGCGGGTGAAAGATTATTTGCTGCACTTGGAAATCTGAACTTAGAAGGTGGCAAGACCCTTCATCAAACTCGACTTGCTTACGAAACTTGGGGAACTCTAAACAAAGATTCATCAAATGCAGTCCTAGTTCTGCATGCTCTAACTGGTGATTCACACGCAGTTGGCAAAGCTTCTAAAGAGCATCCCACCGAAGGCTGGTGGAGCGATCTAATCGGTCCAGGTCTATACCTTGACACGAACAAATACTTCATCGTTGCCCCAAACATTCTCGGCGGTTGCCAAGGCTCAACCGGACCATCCTCGCTAGATAAATCAGGCAAAGAATATGGTTCTCGCTTTCCATACCTCACCATCCGTGATCAGGTGTTAGCTCAAGTTGCTTTAAGTGATTATCTGGGTGTCAACACTTGGCACGCAATTATTGGCGGATCCATGGGCGGCATGCATGTCCTCGAGTGGGCGATCGACTACCCAGAACGAGTGAAAAGAATTGCTGTGATAGCAGCACCGGCTGTTAGCGGAGCCGATCAGATTGCACTGAATTCAGTTCAGATTGAAGCAATTAAATCTGACCCAAACTTTCATAAGGGAAACTACTACGACGCGAAAGCCGGTCTTGGTCCGCACGCTGGTCTTGCTTTGGCTAGAAGAATGGCACTTTTGAATTACCGAAGCCCTAGCGAACTAAATCAACGCTTCGATAGAACCTGGCAATCAGATATCAATCCATTAGGTGATGGCGGAAGATTTGCTGTGGTTTCATATCTTGATTTTCATGGCAATAAGTTCACTCGAAGATTTGATGCCAACTCATACATCTGTCTAGTTGAGGCGATGAATTCGCATGATGTTGGTAGAGGTAGAAAATCTGTGAAGGCTGCTCTTGGAAAGATCAAGGCCAAGGCACTAGTAATTGGTATAGATAGTGATCGACTTTTCCCAATTGAGAATCAGAGGCTCATTGCAGAACACATTGGTTCAGAGTTAGTCGGTGGCAAACTTCACACCATCGAATCAGAGTATGGTCACGATGGTTTCCTAATCGAACACGAGAAGGTTGGCCCACTGCTCGCTAAGTTATTGCGCGCTTAGCTTCTTACTGCCTAGCTTGGTTAGTTGCATGTTAGACCAAACTAAGATTGCGACAACTGCAAGGTTTCTAATAATTAGTAGACCCACTCCAAATGGCTTACCATCAAGCAACTGGCCATAGTAAATCGGGAAGATCAGCCAAGATAGGCCAGACGAGAAGATAGTCAACCAAACTACTGGTCTCCACTTAACCGTGCCAAACAACACCCCAACAAAGGCTGCTCCGATAACCCACAGTTCATACTGCGGAGAACCAACTTTGTTGAAGACCAAAAGATCCAAAGTTGCGGTGAGGAAAATCCAAGCAAAAAGAGTGTTGGTATCAACACCAGCTCGCTTTGCTCTGATGCCGAGGAAGATGGTTATGGCAAGAGCAGCAAACTGAACTAATGTCATGATGCTGGCGACCTCGGTGACGCCAAAGCCAGAAACCTGGAAGGTAAGAATTTCGTTGTCGTAGTAGATCTTTGCGCCAGGAATACTAAGCAAAATTTGCACCAACCAGATAATGCCAATAGTGGATTCCACCTGCACTCCACGACCACTCTGCATGCCAACAAAGCTAAACATGCTGGAGTTTCCTCCAAGGAGCAAACCAATGATGACTATGGCGGCAGTTCCGTAGATCAGATGCAGAGTGAATCTAAGTCTGTTATTGGTGATTACAAATCCAGTAAAGATGGCAGCAATCGGGGCTACCTTGATCCAAGCCGCTAGGTTGAAGTACTGCATTGAAAGCGATTCTCTTTTGTTCCATAGTGCTATTGCACCTAACACAGTAAGAATCAAACTGAAAACTTCAAATCTTCCCAAGGCAACCGGTCCACAAAGAAAAATGCAAGCAATCAAAAACCAAGCTGCGTTTGCTCTTTCCATCTTCTTTCCCCAGCCCAATAAATAGGCAAAGGTAAGCATGTTCAGATTGACGGTAACAAGGAACCAGCCGGTCATGTAATCACCGAAACTGACAAAGTGAGCTAACCAAAGTGGGATTTCTGCGATGAACGGATAGACCCATGGTTCATTGATTCCTAGGATATATCCGTGGTCAAGCATTCCAGTTACCCATGCCGCATATGTGTAACGGACATCACCGAACGGATCACCACTGGCAGTTCCCAACCAAATCAGAGTCAGCTGGGCAAATAGAGCGATAAGCAGAATGAACCAGAACTTTTTAGGTAATGCAAGTACTCGTGTAGCTAAAGTTGTCACCAACGAATTCTCCAAAACCGGCTAAACGCCTCAACATAGATTCCCTGCTCAAGTCTAAGAGAGCCAACACTTATTAGGCTGTTGCTATGGCTAAGTTATTTGAACCCTTCACAATCCGTTCTAAAACCTCTCGTAACCGCATTTGGATAGCCCCAATGTGCCAATACTCCTGCGAAAACAAAGACGGCATGGCCAGCCAATGGCATCTAGTTCACCTAGGCTCAAGAGCTCTCGGTGGTGCAGGACTGGTTATGTGTGAAGCTACCGCCATTCGTCCTGATGGCAGAATCAGCCCTTGGGACACCGGAATTTGGAATGACGAACAAGCGAA
>Ga0209084_1002537_pt1 | contig 14073 bp, 2 predicted proteins | sample C_130820_MF_Meta_FD_187309 | JGI IMG/M metagenome (GOLD analysis project Ga0209084, IMG submission 187309) | Freshwater microbial communities from Lake Croche, Canada to study carbon cycling - C_130820_MF_MetaG (SPAdes) (version 2) | ecosystem: Environmental > Aquatic > Freshwater > Lake | place... | reverse complement strand
GTAAAGTTACTAGTGTATACTGCGGTTCCCTTGACTATTCTAATATTGCTTAGATATCCTTGATACTGAAAGTCAACTGTAGCAACAGTATCATATCCAATAAACAATGTAGGCGAAGAAGAAGTAGGTTGTGTTAGTGTTACAGTAGAACCACTTTGTGTACCATTAATAAATATTTTACCGCTGCCTGCATTTGAAACTACTGCAACATGATACCAATTGTTCAATGTTATTGCTCCAGCTGCTGAGAAGATTCCCGGAGGTGAGCCATTTGGTACAATAGCAAGTATTGTCCCATCATTATTATATCCTATGTCGAATGCCGAAGCACTACCGTTTGTTCCAAACATAAATATACGGCATTGATTACCTACTGTCGGGGTAGCAGTAGAGTACATCCAAAATTCTATGGTCCAAGTGCCGCCGGACAGATCAAATGCGCTTGATGCCGGGAGACTTAACCTTTGATTACTACCATTCAAATATACACTTCCAGGATTAGAAAGTATTGTATAATTCCCTGAAAACGGATTGAATGAATTACTTGTAGCAGTACCGTTATTCGTTACAGTAAACGCATTAGTTGAACTATCGGTTAAGAAACTACTATTACTTGGAGTAGTTAATAACAAACTTGTCTGTGAACTTTGTACTGGGCAACTGGGTATGCCACTTTGATTAAATGTTTGACTAGTAGTAAATGGCCCTGATGTAGGAATAAATGATTGTGTATATGCTGCGGCTCCTTGAACTATACGAACATTAGACATAAATCCGTTTAAGTATTGACTAGAAGTAGATGGATTACCACCTATATATACTGAGGTGGCACCACTAAAGTTATAGCTAGAGGTGGCAGTACCTTTAGATACTCCATTTACATAAAATGCCATATCAGTACCGCTTCTACATATTGCAACATGTTGCCAAGAACCTACTCTGAAGGTATCTGTTAAAGTAGAACCTGCAATAATCGGTGTTGTAGAACCACACCAGTCAAATGCTCCGTTATCATATACAACTAACAAAAACTCTCCGGCAGCGTATGTACCTTGACTAATAGGTCTAAACGCAGTTGGTGTAAATGCAGTTATGAAAATCCAAAATTCAACTGTAAAATCATTTGTACTCAATGTAAATTCTGAACTAGCAGGAGTATTCAAATATTGACTACTACCATTAAAAAATATACTACCCGGCGTAAATATACTACCATTACTGTTGAACGGACTAGCTGAATTATTCGTCATCGTGTATGTTGATGGTGGATAATTACCTACTGTTTGTTGTGTTAATGTTACATTGTTAAAAGAACTATCTTTAAGAAAACTAGTAGTATACGGGGTGTTCATCAATAAACTTGTTTGATTACTACTAATAGATTTTGACGGACTACCAATAGTATTTGGCGCTTGGACAATAGGTAGTGGTTGTACTGGTGGAGTAAAATTTCCTACATTATAAACCGATACACCATTCACTATACGAACATTGCTTATGTTGCCTTTAAAAGGATAACCCCCGTCAGTTCTAGCACCAATAGTTACTGATTGTGAAGCGGGAGATACTATGGGACTAACAAACGGTGAACCCGAAAGAACAGCATAGTTATATGGGTCAGGACCAGATGATACTATCTTGCCATTAATAAACATATTAGTAACTAAATTTTGTCTACATACAGCAATATGTGTCCAAGCGTTTGCGGGTATACTTCCTCCGCCAATTGTATGTAATGATGGATAGTTAACGCCAGCTGCATAAGGTGGAACATTACCAGCATTATAATAATTGTAGTAAACTAATCTATTGCCAACATATTGTAAAGCCCCTTGATTATTAGATGCTGGCCCATGATCCATAAAATACATTGTGTCAGTAGTCCATGTTGATGATGTAGGGTATACCCACATTTCCCATGTAAAATCATTGGTGCTATAATTAAATTGCGTTGCTCTTGCAATAGTCAAATATTGATTAGTACCATTAAACAATATACTACCTGAATAAGTACTTGGCCCCAAAGCACTTGATGTTGGACTATTAACACCAGTAACTGTTTGAGCATAACTTGATGTATCAGTCAAATAGCTAGCATTGTTTGGAGTAGTTAATAATAAACTAGTTTGTGTTCCTGTAATTGCTTGGTTGTATCCAGATAAATTCAAACTTTGGGTTGATGTTAATGGCAATGAAGGTTCTGCAACATCTGGTGGAACATACAATGCCACACCCTTAACGACTCGGATGTTTGATAAGTATCCATTAAATGCATATTGCGGGTCAGAAGTAATATAAGTAGCAGGAAAACCAATTTCATACGGGGTTCCGGTATTAGCTGAAAGGTTAGGAATATCAGGAGTAGAACTAACTAATACACCATTTAAATATAAGTAATAACGATTTCCATTTGTTGTATCCTTACATAGTGCTACATGATACCAAGTGTTCAATGTCATTGGAGTAGGCCAACTACTCATAATAACATACCCTAAAGTACTGCTATAAAATCCTACTGATAAAAAATTACTACCATATGTAAGATAGCTTATTCCACCAGGACTTACACGAAATTGAAAATTTTGTCCGCCACCTTGATTAAAAAAATATTGTTCAGTACTATTTCGTGTAGATTGCCCTGAGTATAACCAAAATTCTATAGTATAATTTGGTGATCCAGTAGTTATATCTAATGCAGTACCGTTGGCCCCAGAACCTGTCCCACTAGTAACTAATGATTGATTAACTCCGTTAAATGATAAACTACCATATGGTGGGGATTGAACGGTATGATTTAAACCAGTTGTTAAATTTGAACCTGAGATTTGTATTGCCATAGTGTATTTATAGTGGTCCGAATGGGTTGTTAACAATTGCCGACGGAGTACCATTTGGGGTTACCGTGAAATTATTAATGCTAGTATCTAATAGATTATTAGGACTATCAGGAGAATTCAACAATAAACTAGTTTGTAATGGGGTTATTGGGCTAATATTAGCTCCTGCATCTTGTGAAATTCCCAGTGGCTGAGATGGCGGGGTAAAATTACCAGTATACACAGCTACACCTTTTACTATACGGAAGTTTGATATATCACCATAGTATGGATTATTTGATGGACTTAAGTAAGTACCAATTGTTAATGGGCTACCTCCTACAGCACCACCAGTACCCGCAAATGATCCTTCTGCTACTCCATTAATATATAATGTTGTAGTAGTTCCAGTAGAGACAACTGCTATGTGATACCAAGTACTTGTTGCAAGCGTACTTACTGATGTTATTTTTGGTCCAACAAAAGACATATCAACTATTAAATTGCCAAAGTTGAATGCCAATCCCATGAATCCTGGTTGCAACATTCCCCATATATATCCACTAGATACATTGTTTGGATATATCCAGCATTCAATAGTAAATGCACCAGTTTGATTAAATGCTAAATTGCTAGCAATTTCTAAGTAATCTGTACTACCATTAAATGACATACTACCCAAATTATATGGATTCCAATATGTTGGTAAGGGTGTGTCTGGAGTCGTTACTACTAAATTATACACAGACCTATCTATATGATTTAATACATCATTTGTAGTATTCAATAATAAACTTGTTTGTGAACTTGAAATTGCTGCTGAAGGATAACCATTTTGATTAGCAACTTGTGTTGCAGTTAAGTCATTAGTTGGCGGGATGAAGGCAGTAGTGTATACTGCTACACCTTTAACAAATCTAAAGTTTGATATATTGCCGGAAAATCCATATGAGTAGGGACCATTATAGTTTGCCCATCCTATTTGGAATGGCATATCTTGCGTTAATGCTATACCTGTACCCGCGTATGATCCTTGGAATGTTCCATTGACAAACAATCTAGTGGTAGTACCATCAGAACTTAATGCTATATGATACCAAGTGTTAAGATCACCAAATATAGGGGCAGAAGTTATGCCTCCCCCAACATAGTTTGAACAACCAAAATATCCGTTACCGTAAAAACACCGCCATGTGTCACCAAAGTTAACATCCTGACACCAAACAAATGTTCCGTATGGATTATAAGAAGTTTGATAGAACCAACATTCTATAGTAAATGCACCATCTTGATCAAATAGATTGCCATAACTACTATGTGGAATTTGAAGATATTGATAACCAACCGATGCTGCACTACCTTCGTTCGTAAATGTAGGTGATAAATTACTTGGGGTAGGCGATCCTGAACCAACGACTAAGAAATTATAGCTAGAACTATCTGTTATATTATAGATATTATCTGGAGTATTTAATAATAAACTTGTTTCAGTTCCACTAATTGCTGCGCTAGGTATTCCGTTAACATCTGCTGATTGTGTGCTTGTTAATGGGTGTGTACTTGGGGTAAAATCAGTGGTGTATACTGCTATACCATTTACTATTCTTAAATTAGAAATATTGCCAGTGTACAACCCTGTGTTTGCGTATACAGCGCCGATTGTAAGGTCATTGTTTCCTGGTGTAAGTGTAAGTCCAGTATATGTTGTACCTATTACTCCATTAACAAAAAATCTAAGTGTCGTTGTGTCCCACGTCACTGCCACATGATACCAATTATTTACATACAATGTTATATCAGATTGGTATGTAGTAACTCCGTCCCAAAAAGTTAAATATCCATAACTTGGATGTATATTAAATTGCCATTCTGCACTACCTGCTGATCTTTTAGCCACAATTCCATGATCGGCTGCACTTAAATCTGTCGGGTAAATCCATGCTTCAATAGTAAATGAAGTTCCGGTTGAGAGTTGCAATGCAGCATTATCTGCTACCGTTAAGTAATCACTAGTACCATTAAACAATGTACTACCTGATAGTATATAAGGATTAGTTACGGTTGAACTAGGAGTAGCTGGACTAGATGAATAGAAATTATTGCTAGAACTATCTACTCTAAAGTATTGAGAATCAGGAGTATTCAATAATAAAACTGTTTCTGTACCGGTGATTGCAGCACTTGGATAGCCATTAACATTTATATCTTGTGTGCTAGTCAAACTTCCAGTTGATGGGGTAAATGCTGATGTATATACTGCTATCCCATTAACTACTCTTAAATTGCTGATGTTGCCAACTGTGCCATATCCACCAAGAACATAATCTTTTGTGCCAACGGCTGCACTAGTTGATCCTGGACTTATTGGTCCTGAAGTATAAGAAATAACATTATCAACTTCCCCGTTCAAGTAAAAAGTAAGAGTTTCACCGACCCTTACGACCGCAACATGTGTCCATGCATTCAATGGAACTACACCTGTACCATAGTACGCAGAACCATCAAACCAATATATTACATATGAACTTCCAGTATTTCCAAGAAGAAATACCCACGGTGTACTGAAACCGCCAATAACCCTAGCATCAAATATTCCCCAATTTGTTAATAACGTTGTTGGATATACCCATGCTTCAATTGTGAAATCACCCATTAAATCAAAACTATTACTATTTTCTAATGATACTATTTCCCCTACCTCATATTTTGCACTACCGGCTATAGGATTTGCTGCTTCTGGTGTAGGGATACCCGGACTATTAACTATGAAATTATTACTAGAACTATCTACTCTAAAATATGTATTACTAATTGTGTTCAATAATAAACTTGTCTCTGTACCTGTTATTGCTGCTGATGGGTATCCGTTGACGTTTGCAGCTTGTGTACTGGTTAATGAAGTTGTGCTTGGAGTGAAGTTAGTGGTGTATACTGCTATACCATTTACTATCCTTACATTAGAAATATACCCAGTAAATAATTCACCATAATCCCACCGTTTACCAATTTGTACTTGATTTGTTCCACCAGTATTTAAAGTTTGTACCACTGTTGCTGACTGAACACCGTTAATATATATGCTCATGTTAGTACCATCAAACACCGCCGCCACATGAGTCCAAGCACTAATAGTTACGTTTGCGGTTGTAACACAACCGTTCCAATTCCCTGCACCATTATAAGTAGCAAAAACTACTTTGCCGCCCGGTGTTCCTGGTGTAACACCTCCTCCTAAATACAATGCATAAGGAATTGTTCCGCCACTAAAAGTGTTACAAACAATAAATGCATTGGTATAAGTTTGCGGATATATCCAAGCCTCAATAGTCATTGGAGTTGTACTTGCGGTTGGGGTTAAAGTTGAACTAACAGGAGTAACAATATATTGACTAGTACCATTAAACAACATACTACCAGTAGTAAATGGTTCTAAACTGGTTGGTTGCGGTGTATTAGTACTTGTTGTAATAAAATTATAACTTGAACTATCTACTAAATTAAAAGTATTATTTGGCGTGTTCAATAATAAACTTGTCTCGGTGCCAGTAATAGCACTACTTGGACTACCATTTTCATTAGCAACTTGTGTTGCTGTTAGCGGGCGTGTACTTGGAGTAAAGTCAGTGGTGTAAACTGCTATGCCTTTAACATATCTAAAATTACTAATATAACCATTCCAATTATCATATGTACCGGCGCCGCTTCCTGATGACCCTACCCGAAGATATCCGTCTGAATAATCCACCGGATTGCTATCGCTATTACAGAATACTCCATTTAGCCAAGTTGAGTGTAGATTTCCTTGTCTTGTATAAGCTACATGATACCATGTATTAGTTTGCAATAATCCTGCCGCCCCTGGGCCTCCCGGAAGAACAATGTTGTAACTATAATTTCTTATTCCAAATCCATTTACACTAAAATACATTTGCCATCCGTAATTACTTCTACTACTATTTGTTCCTGCAACAGTAGCAACGTTTGTTCCCAATCCATAAGCACTCGGGACATATACCCATGCTTCACATGTAAAGTCACCTGTACCACTAGCAAATGCCGTGTTAGGGTTATTAATAGGATACAAGTAGTTATAATTAAACAACATACTACCTTCTGATAGGAAATATAACGGATCAGGTAAAGGTGTGTTCGCTGATGTTACTAAGAAATTATAACTAGAACTATCTACTCTGTTAAGTCCAGAATTATAAGTGTTCAACAATAAACTTGTCTCTGTGCCAGATATTGCTGCGCTGGGTATTCCGTTAATATCTGCTAATTGTGTACTAGTTAATGGAGTTGTGCTTGGGGTAAAATCAGTGGTGTAAACTGCTAGTCCTTTAACTACACGAAAATTAGAAAGATAACCATTTAGAACTTGCGAGCCTGGGCCACCTCCACCTACAGTAGCGCCATTTTGTCCATAATCAACAGAATCAGTTTGCGGTGTGTCAATTTGTGTTCCGTTAACCCAGCATTGAGTAGTGCTAGAACTTCTAGTTACTGCAACATGATACCAAGTATTAGTAACCGGGGTAAAACCAAATGATGTAACTACAGCATAACCCGAGACACCGGTCTGAAAAGCTCCTCCCGGATTATATTGAAAGAAAAAGTTACCGTAATATGTATTATAAAAACTTACAATATCAGGGATTGATGTAAAATTAACCCAAAATTCAATTGTATAGTCGCCGGTGCCAAATCCTAATTCAGTTGCGCTATCAATAGCTAAGTAACTGGTAGTACCATTAAATGATGCACTGCCTAATGCTATGCTAGGATTTATATCAGATATTAATGGACTAGCTGAACTATTAACTACGAAATTATAACTAGAAGTATCTATTGAATTATAATTATTGTTTGGCGTGTTCAATAATAAACTTGTCTCTGTCCCTGTTATTGCTGCTGATGGGTATCCGTTAACATCTGCTGATTGTGTTGCTGTTAGTGGAGTTGTGCTTGGCGTGAAGTCAGTGGTGTAAACTGCTATACCATTTACAATTCGTAAGTTGGATATATATCCTGTCATTAAATATGATGTGGAATAATATCCGCCTATTGCTAAATTAGTGGTAAAATTATAATCAGTTGTATCACTTGAAGTTACAAGGTATCCAGTTCCATTAATATATAGAGTAAGAGCATTTGAATTTCTAACCAACGCAACGTGAATCCAGGTATTAGCAACCATACCAGCAGATCCAAAAACTCCGCTGCTTGTGTTTGCATAATATACTGTCCAATCCCCAGCGTTGTATCCTACTGCAAGTCCAGCAATCCCTGACCAATAAGATCCTGCCAACTGCCAAAATCCATTATTACTTGGTACGGTAGGGAAATAAACCCAGGTCTCTATAGTAAAATCACCAGTACCAAACTCAAATGCGGTATTGCTAGCAACGGTTAAGTAATCACTAGTACCATTGAACAATGAACTACCGCCACCAGTAACTGGGGTGCTAGCATCGGGCACTGGCATGTCAGTCGCTACTACACTATATTCATAACTTGAACTATCTATTAAAAATTTGTTGTTGTTTGGCGTGTTCAATAACAAACTTGTCTCAGTTCCAGAGATAGCTGCACTTGGATTACCGTTAACATTTGCAAGTTGAGTTGATGTTAGTGGGTTAGTTGGTGGAGTGAAGCTGCTGGTGTATACTGCAATACCTCTAACTATTCTGAAATTACTCAGATAACCTGCTGGACCACCACCATCCGGATGGAATAATGCCCATTGTGTTTGAGGAACCATGCTGTCAGTTACATTAGTATTAACTGCCATTTGAACGCCATTAATGAATAATCTTACTGTATCGGCACTTCTAGTAATAGCTAAATGTATCCATTGATTAGCGTAAGTTGACATGTCAAGGGTAAGCCAAGTAGTGAGAGCACCTATGTTTAAAACAGTATTAACAAAAATAACATCTAATCCGCCACCAATATCACCTTGTAATATTATAGGATAGGTACTATAATTATACGGCTGATTTGTCCAAAATTCTACTGTAAAATCTTCAGTGCCAGACGGACCAGCATCACCTGCAAGAATATCTAATGCTTGTGTTGTGCCATTGAAATTTAAACTACCAGCAGCGAACGGAGTATATCCGATTGGGTCTGGCATATTTGGACTCAATACAATATTTTGCCAACTTGAACCGTCAACTAAGTATGTGCTATTATATTGAGCATTAAGTAACAACGATGTTTGATTAGAATTAATAGCACTACTTGGACTACCATTTTCATTAGCAACTTGTGTACTAGTTAATGGAGTTATGCTTGGGGTAAAGTTAGATGTGTATACTGCTATACCTTTAACTACACGGATATTACTCATGTAACCATTGAAATAATAAGGATCTCCTGTAACAGGGTAGCCACCAATGATTATACCATCCAATTCGCCATACCCTATTGCATTTGTTACAGTAGTACCAAGTTGAGTTCCATTTACAAATATTTTCATATCTGTACCACTACGAATTAATGCTACATGATTCCATTGATTAAGAATAACTATACCGTTTGCATCAAAACGAGCTTCCCATAATATTCCTGCTTGTCCCCAGCCAAGCTGTCCTCCCGCAGAAAAGCCAAACATTAAACCACCGTACCCTTCAGCACCTGAACAGTAAATAAAATTGTCATATGTTGCTATCACAACAGGATTTATCCATGCTTCAATTGTAAAATCACCTGTACCAAAATCAAATATAGTATTGCTAGCAACGGTTAAGTAATCACTAGAGCCATTAAATGACAGGCTACCATTCATAAGCGGAGCCATCGCACTTGTAGTTGGCATATTTGGACCCAGTACAGAGTACTGATAACTTGAATTATCTGTTAGATAATTAGAATTATTATTAGTATTCAATAATAAACTTGTCTCATTGCCAGATATTGCTGCACTTGGATAGCCATTTTCATTTGCAAGTTGTGTTGCTGTTAATGAGTGTGTGCTTGGTGTGAAGTTGCTAGTGTATACTGCTATTCCTTTAACTATACGAATATTACTCATGTAACCATTAAAAAATCCATATGGAGTTTGCGGTGACTGTGTACCTACTGCAAAATCAAACCCATTGTATCCACCTTGATCAAAAGAACTTATATCTAATGTATAGGATAATACACCATTCAAGAAACAATATGCTGAACCGCCCTGTCTGACTAAAGCTGTGTGGTACCAAACATTATTAGATAGTGTAATCGGTAAACCAATTGCAGCATATGAGCCTCCACCATCACTAATGTTAAAACATAATTGGCCCAAGTATATGAATATACCGTATGAAGGATTAGTTACATTTTCCATCCATCCGTATGCAATCAATGGTTGCATGCCGTAACCCCCGGGTGATAGATTAGTTCCATTAAACCAACATTCAACAGTCCAATCACCTTGGCCAGTTCCTAAATCTAATGGATTGCCGATACCAGTTGCAGCGGGCACGGATAAATAACGACTAGTACCATTAAAACTTAAACTTCCCATAGTAAACGGATTGCTAACTGATGATGATGGCATGTTCGGCATGCCAATTATCGGGAATAGATAACTTGAACTATCATATAGATAAGTTAAACTATCGTTTGGTGTATTCAATAATAAACTTGTTTCAGTTCCAGTAATCGCCGCTGATGGGTTTCCGTTAACATTAGCAAGTTGTATACTGGTTAATGGCTTTGTACTTATAGTAAAGTCAGTAGTGTATACTGCTAGTCCTTTAACTATGCGAAAGTTAGAAATATATCCGTTAAAATAAGTTGCACCAGATGAAGCAACATCACTACCTATCGATAATTTATTACCAGCATAGCCCATAGTAAATGATATAGCCACTGTTGATGTTTGAACCCCATTAAGATATGAAGTTAATGTATTACTATCACGAACTAAAGCAAAATGATACCAGGTGTTTGTTGAAATTATTCCTGCACTTTGTTGTACCCCACCGCCACCGCCATCTCCAACAATCCAATATGCTTGACCACCCGGCTCTATAAACAAAACATACGATCCATTAGATTGGCTAACCCGGCCACCTTTAATAAATATTATGTTTGAAACATCAATACTATTAACATAAAACCATGTCTCAATAGTCCAATTTGGTGCGCCAGTTGCTAAATCAATAGCATCCCCTGGTGTGCCATTTATCAATAAGCAATCATTGGATCCATTAAACAATATGCTACCAGCAAAAGGACCTACTCCCGGCACCGGCATGTCTAACCCAGTTACAGCAATCTGATGAGTAGAACTATCTATTAAATCTATATGCGGATCATTATTAGTATTCAATAATAAACTTGTTTGTGATCCAGATATAGCTGCGCTTGGATAGCCATTAACATTTGCTAGTTGCGTACTAGTTAATGGTGTTGTACTTGGTGTGAAATTACTAGTGTAAACTGCTATACCTTTTACAAAACGAAAATTACTCATATATCCGTTAAACGGATTACTATATGGGCCATTAAAATAATTACCAATATACAATGGCTCAGTTGTGCTTGCCAATGGACCACCGCCAGCAAGTGATCCTTGATTTACTCCATTAACATATAATGTTGTAGTAGTACCGTTATATACCAGTGCTATATGATACCAGAAATTAGGCGCAAATGTATCAGTTGATTCTAGTGGTATTCCAATGCCAGGCTTATCAATAAAAATTTTACCTGTTGGATATCCTATGCCTACACTTAAATACCCGTATTGTGAGTTTGACCAAATATATGACTGATTAAAATCTTTTGGATAAATCCAGCATTCAATTGTAAAACTAACATTTTGATCTAATAATGTACTAGTTGGCACAACTAAAGTTTTTTGTCCTGTCGTAGTATCAAAAAATAAACCACCTTCAAGGAAGGGGTTAATTGCTGCGGGTGTTGTTCCACCTGTACCAACTGATAATGTGAAATGATTAAGTGAACTGTCAACTAAAAATAAAGTATTATTATCTATTGTATTCAATAACAAACTTGTCTGTGTACTACTAATTGCACTACTTGGGAATCCGTTAATGTTCTCGCCCTGCACATTAGATAATATATTTGATGGAGTAATAAAATTACTAGTATATACCCCTACACCTTTAACTACACGGATATTGCTTGCTTTACCATCTAGATAAAATGTTCCATTACCAGTAATAGTTTTACCAATTTGCAATGGATCACTATTTACAATAGTATAATCAGTGGTACATGTCTGCGTAGCATCTACTTGTGTTCCATTAACAAAAAATCTTAAATCAGTTCCGCTGCGAGTACATGCTATATGATACCATTGTCCAGTATTAAGTGTTATTGGAAATATATATTGAACTTCCGCGCTACCATCATATCTATACCAGGCAAGAAACCCACCGCCATATGTAGAATATCTCATCCACCAAGCAGAATAGTTTGCGCCGCCATTAGCCCCAGTACCTAAAAGTATTAAAGCGTTATCAATTCCAAAACTATTAAAATTATACCATCCCTCTACAGTAAAATCTCCAGTACCAAATCCAAATGCAGGATTAGTTGCAACATATGCGATATCACTAGTACCATTAAACAACATACTGCCACTGAATGGGGTCAGTGGACTTGGCTGAACCATTCTAGGGCCAGTTAATGTAAAATTATTTTGTGATCTATCTAAAAAATTAAATCCGTTATCATCACTATTCAATAACAATACAGTTTGTCCAGGATAGATTATACTACTTGGGCTACCGTTAAAATCTGCAGGTTGTGTTACTGTTAATGGACTAGTGCTTGGAGTAAATGCTGATGTATATACTGCTAGTCCCTTGACTAATCTTAAATTGCTTATATTACCAACTGTTCCATATCCACCAAGACCATAATCTTTTGTACCAACTACTGGACTAGTTGATCCTGGACTTATTGGTCCTGTACCAATAGTAAATGTTGCATCTAATACACCATTTATATAAAAATTAAGGTCAGTCCCGTATCTAACATAAGCAATATGTGTCCAAACATTTAATTCAACAACACCTGGCCCGCTATAGTAGTTTCCGTCAAAAAAAGCAAGGTTACCGGCACTAGATAGACCAAGTGACCACGGTGCTGAACTACCACCACCTACTCTAGCATCAAATATTCCCCAACCGCCACTTAGATAAGAAGTTGGATATAACCATGCTTCAATTGTGAAATCACCTATTAAATTGAACTGAGTAGAGGCTGGACTTAATTGATTTAATTGTCCTAAGGTAAATTCCATACTACCCGAAAATATTTGTGGAGACATGGACGATCCGCCCGAGGTACTCATTCCATCTGTTAAGTTGATTGACATAATGTATTTATGCTGAAGTTAGAGCCAACAAAAAAGGCACCGTAGTGCCCTTAGTGTTTCTTCCCATCCCATTGAGATATTGTATTTATGCTAGTTTACGCTTTTTACCACCCAGTTGCCAACCCTGATCTAGGTAGCTTTGTAATACATCTTTCTTTACTTTCTTCTCTACATCATCTTGGTTGATGCTGATGTTGCCCAATACTGCGTTTGCTACATTGGTTGCATGAGATTTTGTTTTCTTTTGCCCAGTCATTGTTATTGACCGTGCTTGCTTTTGTTCTTCACTCATGGGGCCTTTAGGTTTTCCCTTTGATGCTAGTGACATTAACTTTTTAGTTTCGTCAGTTCGTTTTTGCCCTAATATTTTTGCTACTCTTTTTTCTTGTGATTCTTTTGAATATACTTTTCCAGTAGCGTGATTTGCTTTTGCCTTTTCTCTTAACAATTGTTTTTGTTCTTCTGACATAGACCTACCTTTATTTTTTGCAGGTCTGCCCTTCATTGTATTACTATGATTTTCTGCGTGTTCTATTCTATATGTTGCATATACTCTTGCTGTTATTTTTGTATTGTATCGTTGTTGATATCTATTTTCTGCTTTCATCCCGTTGAGGGCATATAACATCTTGCTTCTATCTTTGCCTTCTGTCATTTTTATAAGCAACCAATGACATATAAAATGTTCTCTAGCAGTTAATTCCACTAGGTTATCTTTATCATTACTGCCGCCCATTGATTGAGGTATTATATGATGTAGTTCGGTATAGCCCTCAGTAATGCGTTGTTTGGCATTGGAAGTTATAGCAAAATAAGTTTTGGAGTATTTGTTTGTAAGCATAATAGTATTTATACATAATCTCACATTTCACTAATTTTAGATACAAAAAAGGGCACCTAAGTGCCCAATTTTGA
>Ga0209084_1002535_pt1 | contig 14075 bp, 36 predicted proteins | sample C_130820_MF_Meta_FD_187309 | JGI IMG/M metagenome (GOLD analysis project Ga0209084, IMG submission 187309) | Freshwater microbial communities from Lake Croche, Canada to study carbon cycling - C_130820_MF_MetaG (SPAdes) (version 2) | ecosystem: Environmental > Aquatic > Freshwater > Lake... | reverse complement strand
TGCTGCAAATCTTTCTGAAGCCACTCAAGAGCCTTACGCGCACAAACCTCGGATTGAGCCGGTAGCTTTTGACGGAAGAGGTTTGTAGGCTCTTCTATCATGCCCAGGGATCAGTCACATTTTTCTGCGTGAAGTTTGTAAGGTCACGATCAACCAAAGGCCAGATGCCACCACCTTTTTCACCGCTGCAATACGCATACAGGCCACGGCCTTTTTCTGTGTATGTGCCATCAGCACGGCGCAGCATTGTCTCTGGGGTACGAGGATCAAGCCAAGTATATTTCTCAGGCTGTTCTTGACCAAATTTATTGATGCGTTTACCAACAGCAGTCTTTTCCAATGGACCCATTACCTGAAAAGTAATTACGCCATTGTCGTACTTGCGGAAGTTAATCTGCACCTTGCGATCTGACTGTGGGTCAGTCGGGTGGGGCATGTTGGTAGCACCAAAGAAATGCACCCTAGCAGACTCATCAGGCAAATCCGTAGACCGTGGAGGTAGCTGCTTGATGCTGTCTTCAGGAATCAATTCTTTTTTGTCTATGTAGGGGTTCAGATCCGTCATGTAATCAGACGGGATCTTCTTACCTTCCAGCGCGTTTTTGGCTACTTGGTATTGGTCATCTTTTGGCTTACCAATTAGATCTAGCGAAATTTGAGTTTTGTCGTAAACAAATTGCGCTAAGTCTTTTGCAGTAGGCAGGTCTGCTTTTAATGCCTCAATGTCATATGCCATGCTATACCTTTCAAATTTTTGCGGGTAGTTTCGGGGTGGTGAACTTCTTAGCTGCCTTCACATTGATGTCATTCAAATGTTGGTCAGACAATGGGTTTTGGTTAAAGGTGTCGCGGACCGATGTAGCCAAAATAGCCGACATCTTGTGGCTTTCAGCAAAGCCGCCTAGTTTGGCGTTAATGCCTTTAGTAAGACCCTTGGTCATACGCGCACCGCCAGAAATGATAGTTCCGTATCCAGACATAGATTACCCCAAGTAGTTTTTAACAGACTTATCCATGTAGCCATCATTCTTGATGGTTCCACAGTAGTCAGCGTGGGTGCTGACCATTACCTTTTGTTTGCGACCAGCAGTCACGCCAGCATTCTTATTGTTTGCAGGAGTGGAGCAAGCGGGAGCGCCTTGATTACCTTTAGGGGTAGCAGTCCCATGCTTGGGTCCGGTCACACGGGTAACGCCACCTACATGGCTAGCAGGGTGCTTATCTACATTGCCGGTGCGGTTAGGCGCTTGGGCGTACAGGAAGTTGGTATTCATTTCTTGCCTTTCGGGTTGCGTTTCTCTTCGGATTCACGTTTCATGGAATAGGCAATAGCTACAGCTTGATCCTGTGGCTTGCCAGCCTTCATTTCCGTCTTGATGTTTTTAGACATCGTTTTAGGTGACGTACCTTTTTTCAATGGCATATAGTTTCCTTATTTAATTCTAATCACTTTTTGGCTGTCTTGGCAGATTCTTTAAAAGCTTTGGCAGTAGGCGCGCCTTTAGAGTTGGGTTTCCGCATCTTCTCTACCTTTTCGCCTTCAGCTTTCTCGCGTTTAATCCGCTCCTGCTTTTTATGGATGTTGGCATAAAGTCCAGGTTTCATTAGCACTTCCAGTTCTTCAAAGATGCCTTGGCGCGTTCTGCTGGGCCTTTGGCGTGTTTCACAACTCCCTCCATCCGCGCACAGAAAGAGGCTTTTCTTCCAGCGTCTTTCTTAGTCTTTGGATTAGGTGCAGGCGGCTTTAGATTACTACCGTTCTTAGCATTGTATGCCGCACGGCCCTTGGCGGTCATTCCAGCGCCTTTGTCGGTAGGGTTGTACGTCTTGCCCTTGCCGGTGGTTTTATGAGCGATAGGCTTGTTCATACTTTACGGATAGCTGTTAGGAAATCATCCAACGCCTCATCAGCGGATACTTCCTCATCCTTACTGATGTTCTGAACGTGCTCAATCGAAATGATAGGAGCGCGGCTAGATTCAAACGGGGCCAGTTTATCAGCAATTCTAGCCTTATCCTTGATGTCTATCTCATCGGACTGCATGGCATCGATTAGGACTTCCATAGCCGTCTTTAAGGGGGATAACCCTTTGGCGATCCGTTCTTCGTTTAGTTTATTAAACAAAGCGCCATACTCAGTAACCCGGTTAACAATGGATTTAGTCCTACTAGGGCCAACAATAGCTGGTTTAATTTCAGGGATTAATTCCCCAGTAGCTATCTTCATGGCTTTCTTTTGGGCATACCTAGCCTTGGAAGCAGCCAATTTCTTTTCAGAAGAAACTAAAGAACCTTCAGGTCTTATTTCATCAAACATTTCATACCCTCTTCAGTACGCAACCAAGCATATGAACCGTTAACAGTAAACCCACGTTTCTTGTGTATCTTCATAAACCCATCGTATTCACTACGAATACTAGTTGAACAGATAACTGGTATTCCACATACATGCGCCCACATTATATGCTGGTCAATCATTTGGTGAACCAGCTTCACCCTGGTCTTAGCCGGTAGGGTTAAATCAACATGGTGGAATTTAGCGTTGGATATTTCCTCACTAGCATAGGTAGTATACCCACCTCGGTCATACCAACAGAACCCCAACAAGCGTTCATCGGACGTTCGACAGACTGCTATAAATTCCCTGTTCCTGTCAAATAGTTGGACAGTAGTAGCAATGGTGACGTTCTTGGTAAAGATCGCCTTGTCTCGCTTCAGTATCCCATCAGCCTCAGTTCCAAAGAAGGTATCCGACATCCAGACAATGTCTGCTACATCGTACATAGGGTGAGCCAACTTCCATTCCATTGCAACTCCTATAAAAGTTCTATGTGAAAAATTTTATACCAGAAATGGGTATAGCAACTTTCTGTGGGGAAAAAGTTCTGTGAAAATTTTGGGGATGGGTGACCGGCCCCCCCTATTAGCTCACCCTAGCAGGGCTACCCCCCTAAGCCTAGCCATAGCGTGGGGGGGGTTCTGCGTAGTGGGAGGGGGGTATGGAAATGGGAGATGATGGGGGCCCGGTCTCTTTTGGGGTTTGGAATGGGCTGACTCACGCTAGCTCAGGCGCAAGCCCAACGCTGGAAACCCTCCGATCTACTGTGTATTTCCCTATGTGATTACCTACAGTGTGGTTACATACAGGCCCAAAGTTTCCTTTTGTTTTTCTTTCGTACTAACTCTTGAACAATGCACCATAGTTGCACCTAATCTATGCACTAAACTAATCACACTTGATAGGCTTAATTCAAGTACCAGGCCATTAGCACACTGTCAATTTATACAGCATAGGGTTAACCCTATTAGGGTTTTATTAGGGTTTGTACCTATGGTTTGACATAGAAAAACCCCGATAATTCATCTAACGGCAAACAATTTACCGTTACTTACTAACCCAAAGGACCACACCATGACATCACGCACCATTGACACAGTTAGCTACATTTTCATGTATGTCTCTATCACTCTCAGCGCTTCTCTGATCGCTCGCGCTGTAGCCCTTAACTTGTTCGCATAAGAGGATCACCATGACAAACCCTATTGACTATCAGATTCGCACCGAAGGCGAAGGCGACAGCGTTATCTATACCGATGAGTACGAAGGCGGCCTATGGCTAAACGTGATGGTTCCCGGCGCGTCAACCCGTGCCATTCTCACGCGCGCCCAGGCTTTGGCCTTGATTGAATCGATCCAGTTTGCATTGTCAGCTGGAGATGCAGCATGATCGCACAATCACCGCACCATAAGATCAAGGACATGTTTCGGGTTTATGTGCAAACCAAACCTAAAAACTATCGTTATACGGTTGACGTTTGGGCAATTGACGAAAACGAAGCGATCGATTTTGCAATAGAACATGCATACGCCGATCTGCATTCGGTCCAGTGTGAATCAATGGAGATACTATTTTGAAAAACCTTATTCTTGATTTACTAAAAAGCTTAATTATTGTTTGCGTCATGTTCGGCGCGCTCATTTATTGGGTTTACGTCGGCCCTTAATTTTTTCTTTTATCCATCTCAATGTAATTAAATAGGATCAATCATGGTAAAAATTTCAAACACTTCTAAGCTTGATGCGCGCTCATGGTCACTACAAGCGATTGATACTTGCCCCGGATCATGGGCAGAACCCGGCGTATTGGTTGACGCATGCCGGGGATGCTATGCCACCACGGGAAACTATAACTATCCGAATGTCATAGCACCACGCCTACACAATCGCGAAGATTGGCAGCGCCTAGAATGGGCCGATGACATGGTCGCCGAATTGGATTCGGATCGCTACTTCAGATGGTTCGATTCTGGAGATGCTTACAGCGTTGCATTGGCAGAGAAGATGCTCGAAGTAATGATCCGTACCCCATGGTGCAAGCATTGGTTTCCCACACGCATGCATAAATTCCCTAAATTTCGCGCCGTATTCGAGCAAATGCAGCGCTTGGATAACGTGATGGTCCGATTCTCTGCCGATTCGGTTGATGGTAGCTATACGCCGGGCCTACATGGTTCGGTGATCGGACCGGATGCAGAAAGCTTTGCCCCGATCGATGGCGCGAAGCTTTGCGAAGCCTACGCCCACAATGGGCAGTGTTCGGGTTGCCGCGCATGCTGGGATAAGAGCATCGATCTAATCGCATACCCGGCCCATGGGCGCAAGATGGCTAAAGTAATCCGATTGATGGCTATCTAAGAGGCAAACCATGAAAATCGGACAATATGCTTACGTTAGCATCTATGGGCGAACAGAACGGGTTTTAATTCTCGCAGTGCATAAAGCCGGGACAATTGACGTACAAACCATTGATGGGCGCTGTTTTCGCGTGAGCGGACTGTGAAGTTCTAAGCTTTCTTTACAGCCCCGGCATGTCCGGGGTTTTTTCGTTGATGTATCGGCGGGCATTGTCGCGCCTATGCTTTGCTGCGCCCATTGTTTGCCGGGCGGGAATAGTTGCGCCTATTGTGAGCGGTTTATAGGGGTTTTCTTATGCTTACGTTTAGCAGCAAAGGGAAAGCCGGTTTAAGGCATTCTAGGGGCTATTTAAGCGGGTTTTTCCGCGTTGATAGGGGTGTGGTGCATGCATAGGCTTGCGCCGATTGTGGCGCGTTTTATCAATTTTGCCTATTAGATGGGGGGGATATGGGGAATTCTTTAGTTCGTGCAGTGAACAAAGTACGATTTGTGCCAACATTCGGTGGATTGACTAAAAAACAGGCAATCTACAAAACGTGAGGATTTTCAGAAGAAGACCCCCCCCCTCAAAAAGTTTTGACCTCTGTTTTTGCTTTTCAAAAATGGGTTTTGTTTTGTGGAACTATCCGAGAAATTTCAACTTGTAGATTGTGGAATCAATGCTCTGTGCAATTTCGTCAATGAGGTTTTGGATTTCGCTATCTTGCGGAAGACCCTGTCGTTCCTGCTCGACGTACTGTTTCAAAGTTACCAATTCCTGCAGGCTGTCAGGGTTAGGGCCATGATATGACAGTGGGAACTGCGGAACTACTTCATAGCGTCCCATCAGGGCTTCGGTCAATTGGTCTATCAGTTCGGGAAGGCCGGTGTAGAACTCGCCCAGGGCTTGATGCTCGCCGTATCGGGTTGCTTGCCAATGCAGAATATGGGTGTTGGTGGCTGCATGGAGCAGGGTCAAAATGAAGTCGGCTACTTTATCCATGATTTATTCCCAAATGATTGAGGACGTTTCGGGCTGCTTCCACCTTCCAAGGTCTGGTGGCAATGTTATTGGCGATTTTATGCCACTCTGCTACTTGGAGCAAATGAGCGGCCTGGAATGCTTCTTCTTTTTCTTCTTTACTGGCAGACCCCTGGTCCAGCCATTGGTGGCATCCAAAGCACCCCCATACGCTGTAGGCATCACTAGCCTTGATGCCCATTCCCTTGCCAGACCGAGCCGAATTGTGATGACACGCCACTGTGGAATCAGACCCCCCCCGGCAAAAGTTTTTGACCCTCAAAAGGCAAAACTGGTTTTGAGCCAGCTTCAGCAGGGATTTGTCTCTATAAATTTCAGTCATAGGTTTACCTAGGGTGGATAAGAGGACTTATCAACCTGCTCCAACATGTACAACATTTAATCATGTCCTAATAATATGCTTAAAAAATGCCATTTTTCGTACATGTCCAAGTGCGCTGGACGGGTTGATTCACTTAGAGATTGGGCCTAGTTCCACCTGAGTTACCCAATCCTTTACCAGTCGGTCAACCAACGCTGGTCGTGACATCCGGGGTGTAACGGTGTACGGTGTTTCTTGGGTTCAGTCCATGCAGACCATCAGCTAACGCGCCCTGACGGTCATCGTAGAAATGAAAAAAGCCGCTTACAACTGCACCTTGGTAGCAACCCATGCGATTTCTCAATGGGCAAGATGCATGTGTAAACGGCTTCTCACGGTTGTTTGCTACGACAACGGCGTTACTGTATCACAGTTTTTAACTCAGGTTCCGCAGTTCAGCCCGCTTGCTGTACTCATTTGTTTTCCAAATTTCAATCCTAAGTTGGGCGGCAGACATCATAAATTTGAGCCGCTCTTCCTCTTCGGTAGCTGCTCGTAGCCCTTTTAGCTGCTCCACATAGTCATCATGGGCGTATGCATAGGCTTCCTTTGCCCCAAGAGTTCCCTCTTCATTGCCCATCAGCTTGGACTTCACGGATCGTAGGTAGTTCTCAATGAATACACGGTTGGCTTTGGCCTCGGCGTACTTGGGAGCGTTGTCTCGCAGGTATTCAACGGCTTTGTTCGGATCAATTTCCATGCTAATTCCTATAAGTTTTCGTCAATCAATTTCTGTACACCAGCACTCAGGTCACCATTGCCCATGTCCAGCAAAATCTGATGCTGGATACGGGTGTGGTTGATGTAGACCTGGGAGTCGTAGGGTCTTTCTCTTTTTCTTCCTGCACCCTTGCGGTAACCACCATGCTTACCAATAACCCTACCAAGCCTCTTGGCTCGAGCAGCCCTACGCTTCTCACGCTGGAGTTCTTTCAACCACTCAGGCTTTGTATATACAAATGGGTCTTCAATTTCCATCACATACCCTCAACATTTGTAATGCTGCATCTACGCTGTCAACCCGGCAGACTGCACCGCCGGTCCACTTCTCAAAGAAATCTTTCTGCAAGTCAGTCAGACGTTTTTTGTTCGATGCCTTGATTTCCATCAACAAAGTGTGATTTTTGTATCCAACAAGCAAGTCTACGGGAAGCCCAATAATCCAAACGTACGCTCCAGCATTCCGCAGTGCAGCCACAATTTCTGCTTGATTCACATCTACCCTAGCTGCGCGTCTCATTCAATTTCCCCATCTTTGAACTGCCGTAAGTAAGCTTTGATCCGAGGAATAGCATCCCTGCCATAGTGATCCACAGACCGATTGACCAGCTTAACCATATTTTCCCGATCCTTTGTCAAACAAAATGTTACCCATATTTCTCTCGCCCGTGCTAGTTCTAGGTAATCTCGGTCACTCATAACAATCAAAACAACAATGTTTGAGTTTGAACTTGCCCGCCATCATCATATTTTTTGCTTTCGCCTTTCGGATATGGTTCTATGGTGTATTTCAACGCTTTCAACATTGCTTGTTTTTCATATTTGTTTCCCAAGAAAAAAATATAACGATGTTTTCTCGATCTGTCTTGCAAGTAAAAATCATCGCCAAATTTTTCACGCATCCATTCTGCTCTGTTTTCCTGTCCTCTACTCATGTCAGCAATTGTTGCACCATGTAAATGCTCCATACCTTTGATTTTCCAATCAGTGCGTTTTGCGCTTAAACCGGTATAAATAAAATTAGTAGCTTGATAAACATAGCCAACATGCCCCTGCTCTGTATCTGCATAACTTACAACAATCAATGGCTTGGGTAACATTTGCAATGATTTTCCAACCAACATAGAAGCCATATTTGGTTGGTTATCGCAACAAAGTCTATTTAACTCTATGACGTAATCAATGTACTCTGAGCCGCAAATTCCCATTCTTAAAGTGCTACTAGATGGAATGCCATAGGTAACAATGCCAATCAATTGTTTGTTTTTATATAACCCAAATGCATAAGAAATAGGACACATTCTTTTGGCGTAATGTTTTCGCAATAACCACGGCTCAACTTCTACAGTTTTGATCGGTAGCACTTGAAACATTTTTTACGATGCCACATGCGGGTAATTAGGAAAGAACAAGGGCCGGTCATGCGGCTCTGCAACGTACTGCTGGGCATCACGGTGAAACCACAGCTTAACGGTAGGCTCACCTTCCCCGCTGCCCTCATAATTCCGCTGCTTACGGCACAATAGGTAATGGTCTGGATCATTACTTTGCTTCGCAAACTCGCCTTGGTCCTTGATGGCATCCTCTTTGACCTTGTTACGCCAGACCAGCATGACGTTGTCCACCAAGTCGGTGATAGCCCCTGAACCCTTGTTGTCGTGTTTATCGGGTACTGCGTTCTCGTTTGCCGGTTTTTTCAAGTGGTGGACAAGGTGAATGTGCATGTCGTAATCCCGTGCAACCGATGTCAACTCATCAACAAACTGCTTTTGCCCGTTGTAGTCATCTTCACCCTTAACGCACTTCGCCAAGTTATCCACGAAAACATGAGTTATCCCCAATTCCTTAGCGCAATAACGCACCATGCCAATGGTGGTGGCGGCATCAGCAGTTCCCATCTGGTCGTAAAGCCACATGCTGCCGGTAGTCCATTCCCCAAACTGGTCGTACAAGCTGTCAAGGGCATCTATCCCGTCTTCCCCTTGGAACTCCACCGAAAACGGATTACAACCAATCCACATCCGCGCCATCCGCTGTAGGGTTGTGGCGGGTTTCATCTCAAAGCTGGCTACGCACACCTTCTCGCCCTGTCCTATGAGGCTAAGAGCCACCTCGGATGTCATCAGGGACTTGCCATGCCCGTTTTGTCCTGACCACAGCGTTACTTCGCCTTTACGAAACTCAAAGTTTTCGTTGGTCTTGGTCCACGGCAAGTAGGTTACATGCTGCTTAACCTTCTCCCGCAACCGGCTCTTGATGACTCCAACGTAATCGGATGCCTTTTTAACCTTGGTCTTCGCGTCTGTCTCCCGTAGGTACAGTCGGAAGTCAATCGTGTCGCTCAATATTTCAGCCATGCCAATCAATCCAATTATCGCAACAGGCAATTACTTTGCTTGCTGAGTGCTTTACGCATAAATCCAAGAGCGTCTTGGCCCGTTCCACGCTGTAGCTGCTGATGTGGACATCTAAGCCAACAGTGTACCGCAAATCAAGTGTATTCAAGTTGTCGCCATCAACACACACCACAGGATCGTCCTGAAACTCTTCCCAAGTGGTTGTGCAGGGGTAGTCAAGTAGCCAGATCGCAGACGGCTTGTAGCCCTGCATACGCATCTTGATGATGCCATCGTGACCCTTCATATCGCCCCCGCTAAAGGGTTGCCGGTAACGGGTGCTGCCTTAGTCACCCACTCGGCCTTAAAGCTTCTCCAACCCCGAATGACAGTCTCGGTAAGGGCTGCATCCAATGTCCACCCAGCAAGTGCTGCTTGTTTCTTGATGTCAGCAATGACCAAATCAGTGATGGGTGCTTTCTTGGCTTTTCTTGCATCAACAAAGGATTCCCACACCTTTGTAGACACACCGTCAGGTGCTTCGACTCTATTATTGTTTATTGGTTTATGTTTCTTGTTTAGTTGAACGGGCGTTGAACTAGCGTTCAACCGGCGTTCAGCAGATGCTCTTCCTGCCTTACTTGCATTGGACAAACGCGCTCTGTATTGCTCGATTTCACGGTCACAACGGGCATTAGTCCAGCCACTTCCGTCTTCTTTCAGCATAAAAAAAGACTCCAAAACGTACTGCACAATGTCCTCATGTTCACGCATTCCGATCTGCCGTGCAACGCCCGTTATACCGCTGTTCAACGGCTGTTCGTGAAGGTAGTATTCATCCAATAACCGCCTATATGCAAGGTCTTCCAACAGGCTCAAATTGCGTGTGTGACTCATGTAGTCACCGATGTTGAATTGGTAGTAGTGCATCAGTCTTCCCACATGCTTCGGCGTTCTGTTTTGCGGAACATATCGTCCTGTTCCTGTTCTATTTCTCGCTGAAGATTCAACTCAAAAGTTGACCAGAAAGCGGTCTTTTTCGACTCACTGTCATCCATGCCAATCAGCCCACTGCGATAGGCTATCTGTTCAATGTCATAGCGGTTCATATTTTCTCCTTAAAAAGTTCGTGGATGGGACGCAGCTTTCGGGCTGTAGCTATCTCAATTGCAGTCACCAAAGAGGCCACAATCGCTGCCTCCAGGTCTTCTGAATCGATGTGGTATTCAATACGGTCTGCCGCTATAGAAAGCAGCTCGTACGCCAGTTCTGTTTCGATGTTTTGAGGGTTCATCCGGTGACCTTACATCAAAAAACCAGAAAAAAAACTAGGGAAAACCCCTAGAAAAAAAGCGTAAAAGCTGGTTTAACATCCGTTCCACTGCAATCGAGCAGCAACCTTAAAGGACACAAAAATGGAACTTACTTTGATGCGTGTTACAAAAATTGAACTTGGAGAAATCCGCAATCTCAACAGTTGCTCCACCCGCACTTTCACCATCACGATGGCTGACGGCAAGCAAACAACAGTCGTATGCTTTGCTGACAATGACGAATACAAGGAGCCTACCGAAGCTCTGAAGGTGGCTGTATGAACACAGAATACACCTACGAAGGCGCTACTTTTGAAATCGAATGTGATGTGGATTGGTGGGATTCCAAAGAAAACACCTATGCCACCATTGTCAGCATCAAACACGCTGGCGTGGAGTTTTGGGACATCTTGCCCTTAGACACCATCAAGTTTATTGAAGAGCAAATTAACAATCGTTGGGAGTAATGCAATGAAATCAGTATTTGAACAGTATCAAGAAGAATTTCACGATGTAATGTATTGCTGCTATTGCTGCACACCCCAAGATGGTAAATGGGGCTGTTGCCAAGAGAACCATTTTGTGCCTTTTCAAGATTTATATCCGGAAGACCAGACTGCAATTATTGAGGGCGAAATTGAATGGGCGGCATATCAATCACAAAAACAGGAAACAGCAAATGGACGTTAATACATTACTCAAACTCAATGTGAATGAACACACTGAGAAAAAAGGCAACCTGACTTACCTGTCATGGGCATGGGCATGGGCCGAAGCATTGAAGGCAGACCCTGCGGCTACCTTTGAGGTCAAGATGTTTGGGGATCGTTGTTATACCGACATCAATGGCACGGCAATGGTCTGGGTGACCGCCGTGATGTTTGGCAAAGCTATGACCTGCCAATTGCCGGTTATGGACCACCGGAACAAGCCTATCACCAACCCGGACGCATTTGCAGTCAATACAGCCATCATGCGCTGCATGACTAAGGCGCTCAGTCTGCATGGGCTAGGGCTGTATATCTATGCCGGTGAAGACCTTCCCGAAGCAGACACATCCCTGATTGACAAGATCACCGATGCCATTCGGGACTTGCATAGCAAAGGCGATATGGCAGGAATGTATGGGGAATGGGAATCCATTGCCGACAACGAAGTCCGGTTATCAGTATGGGCATTACTGAAACCTGATGCAAAGGTGCGCTCTGCAATAAAAGCGTTTAAAGAAAAACTTGAATCAACAGAAAGCGATTAAATGGAATACGACAACACCAACCGGGGCAACCTCTTTAAGAATGTCAACAAAGAAGAGGAAAAACACCCAGACCTTAACGGCTCTGTCAACGTAGAGGGTACAGACTACTGGATCAGTGCATGGAAGAAGACTAGCAAGGCCGGTACGCCCTTTTATAGCCTCTCTGTGCGTTTTAAGCAGGGGCAGGTAAGGCAGAGTAGCCAGCCTACCCGTAAAGCCAAGGTAGACGATCTAGACGATTTCTTTTGATTAACGAGGGAAAGCAGATGCTGGTGGTACGCCGTTACTAGTGCCAATCAATTGACCAGTGCAGCGAGTACCTCACCCTTTTGGGGGGAAAGCAGGGTATCAATTCGCAGTTGCCGCCTGATAGCAAGTACCCCCTCCCCTAATTTTTTGGAGTACCTATGACAACGTATGCAGATGTAGAGATGGACATTGTGAGATGGGCAGAGGCGCGGAAGATCATTCCAAACAGCAACTCCCAGACTCAATTGTTAAAAGCTGTTTCTGAAATGGGTGAACTGGCAGATGCCACCATCAAACAAGATGGCCCAGGAATTGTGGATGGTGTGGGTGATGTGATGGTATGTCTAATTATTTATTGTGCTTTGCTAGACATTAATTTGGTGGATTGCATGGAATACGCATACAAAGAAATCAAGGACCGTAAGGGTACTTTGTTGCCCAATGGGGTATTTTTAAAAAAATTGCCATGAAAATAGTTTTTGATTTTTTTGCCCTTGTTGGCTTATGCGCCAGCATCATTGTGGCGGGATTTTGGTTTGGATATGCATCATATGAACCCAAATGCCAAACTATTGCATCAGTGTTTACAGAACATTGCAAATTGAACTAAAGGAATAAGCATGAAAAATTGGAATTTATTTGCCCGTATTGCATTGTTGGAACAACAAATCCATCAGCTTACAACCCGCATTAACCATTTGTCAGCGCCACCATCACCATTGGCTGACCGGGCATTGATTGAATTGCGTAAAGCTAAACAACGGGAATATGCCCGTAGGTTTTATCTAAAAAAGAAAAAAGAAAAGGCTGCAACCAAATGAATGACGAAGATGAAGACTTAATGGTTACGTTGTTTTTTATAGCGTTCGTTATCTTCATTTTGTTTTTTACAGGCATTGGAATTGCAACATTTATATGGAGTTTTTTATGACACCTGAAGACGAAGCTTTTGATGAGATAGCCCGTAAGCAAGGGCATTGGGGCGGTGGCTTTATGGCTAAGAGGGCTATGGCTGCGGACAAGTTGCAGGAGCCGTGGAACGAAGACGAATGGCGCAGAAACAATTGGCGGTGTAGTCATGGTTGGTTGCGCGGAGAGCAATGCGAAATCTGCAATGCAGCACAACCAGCGCAGGAGCCTGTGACGACAGTTACAAGTGAAACAGGAAACCCAAACGTAACAATGTCTTGGTGGCATGAACCCCCATTGCCTGTTGGCACACCTCTCTACACCTACCCCCCAAAGCGCCCGTGGGTAGGGCTGACAGAAGAAGATTTTTCAGCTATCAATCAATCGTGTTTTACCAAACTTCAAGCCGCAACAAGCGCGGAATCTATTCTGAAGGAGCGAAACATATGAGCAAACGTGATTTAGCATTGGACAGCCTAACCCGCATCTGCGAGATACAGCAGCGCCTAATTAACCAGCTTATTGCTATGGAGCAAAACTCTTATGCCCGTGGGTATGAAGATGGAATGGCGGCACAAGCTGAAGTAGACATTGCATTAGATGAAATGGTGGTTAAAAATGAAGCTATATAACGTACCTAGAAATAGCACAATCGTGCTTAAAGATGGGCTAGAGCTAAATTTTCACCACGTTGACGGTATGTACAGTGTGTGTACAGACGAACACGGAAACGTGTATCACATTGGTGCAAGTGAAGAAGTAGAAATTAAAGAGCAAACAACATAAATGACCGTTGAAAACAAACACTACCAGCCTAAAGAACCGGTTATTAGGGATTTGTTAAAAGCATTTCCTGATGGGTTAAGTGCTAATGAAATCTGTCTAAAAACAGGCATTTATGAAAGGTCCGTCCGTCCTACCTTAAAGAAGATGGCAGACTGTTATATAGATCGTTGGCTGCCTGGGAAGTTTAGAACGCCGCCAACAGCCATTTGGTGCGTTGTAGACGTACCCGAGGATTGCCCTAGACCAAGGAAACAAAAGGAATGAATATGAAAATCAATGCCACATTTCAAGACGAAGAAGAGGCCATCAAAGCTATCCACTCAGGGTATGCTTGGCAAACTCTGCATGAGATAAACGAAATACTGCGCCAACATAGAAAACACGACTTACCTTTTGAGCAAGTCGTGTCCAAAATCCAAGCGTCTGTTC
>Ga0209084_1002533_pt1 | contig 14077 bp, 14 predicted proteins | sample C_130820_MF_Meta_FD_187309 | JGI IMG/M metagenome (GOLD analysis project Ga0209084, IMG submission 187309) | Freshwater microbial communities from Lake Croche, Canada to study carbon cycling - C_130820_MF_MetaG (SPAdes) (version 2) | ecosystem: Environmental > Aquatic > Freshwater > Lake... | reverse complement strand
GGCGTGCCCAAGCGCATACTGCGGAATTTGGGCATTTTGAAAATACGGTTGTTGCGGCCTACACGGTCGGACCAATACAAGACAGGGCCTTTGGAAGTCAAGCGGACGGCAAGCGCCACCACCACCAAGGGGAACAAAAGGACGGCGCCAGCGACCATCGCTAACACAAGGTCAAAAGCACGTTTCAACATACTTTTGTTCCATTAAACGCTCGGCGAAGGCCTTCGTCCAAACTAACAGGCGGCATCCACTGCAAGACCTCACGAGCCTTGGAAATATCAAGCTGCAGGCTGCTGCACAAGCGATCAACCGCTGCGCGCTTGCCCAATAGAGAGGCCAGCGATACCAAAGCACCCACGGGCATGTGAACCAGGCGCGCTGGGCGACCAGCGGCCCGTGCCATTGCACGAACCAGGTCGGGGGTAGAAATATCGACACCGTCGCTCACCAAAAAAGTCTGGTTGGCCGCAGCGGGGTGGTGAACACACGTAATTATGAAATCCACCAGGTTGTCCAGCCCAACCAGGCTGCGCAAATTGTGCACAGCGCCCAGTGGCAAGGGTATGCCGCGCTGCACTGCCCGCATGAGCGCGGCAAAATTGGCTTTGACTCCGGGGCCGTAGACCAAGGGAGGACGGATGATTACGATTTGCATGCCCTGCTCCTCCGAAAACTTCTTTAAGGCCTCTTCGGTTTTGTATTTGCTGTGGGAATAGGCATCGCCGGGCGCAGGAGCGTCTGTCTCTCTAAATGGTTTGCCAGCCGCCGAGACTTCACCATGGACCTTTATGGTGCTGATGAAGACAAATCGTTGAACGCCTGCACGCGCTGCATCCCGTACCAACTTCAGGGTGCCAATCGTGTTGACCTCGCGATACAACGATGCCGATTCACACTCGGCTTCATGCATGACGTGCACCCGCGCGGCCAAGTGCACCACCACGCCCACGTGCTGTAGCGCAGCGGACCAATCTGTGGTGCCGCCAACGGGCCCGACTGCAAACGACCTGTCGGCGGAAGTGCTGGCGCCTAGCGACCGAACCGCAGCGTGGACCGAATCCCCCCGAAGAAGCAACTGCGCACCCAGTTCTTTGCCCACAAAGCCATTGGCGCCTGTGACCAATACCTTCATGTCAGCGCCTTGCGGGCCTTGCGCCACATCACCTGCCAAAAAACCGGCGAGAGGAAGAACCGCAGCATGCTCTGCACGTGCCAAGCAAGGTATTTGAACTTTCGCCTGCTCGTGCGTTGTGCGTGATGCACCACCCACGCCTTAGGACTCAACACGACCTTTAAGCCACTCAATCCAAGCCGAGCGCACAGGTTCACGTCTTCGTAATAAAGAAAGTAGCGTTGATCAAAACCACCCAACTGCTGATACACCGCCCGACGAAACAGCAAACACATGCCACCCACCCAGTCAGGTAAGATCTCGCAGTTTGAAATGGGGTAATCGATACCTCTGCAAACACCAAGCGCTTTGCAAACTATTTTTAACGGCGTCGGAAATCGCCGAGCACTGTCTTCGATCGCACCGTCTGCATTCAACACCAAGGGGGCGGCCACACCAACAGAGTGATCGGCCAGACATGCCATCAGTGCAGGGAACGGGTTCGCGGAAAATCGAATATCCGGGTTTAAGACGCAAAAAAAGTCGCCGCTCGCTAAATCAAAGGCCTGGTTGTGATTGGCCCCAAAACCTTGGGGTGTTGCGTTGTGTTGCAGTACCACTGGAAAGCGAAATCCTACCAACTCAAAATCCAGCGGCTCTGGCATATTCAGTGTGAGGATGACTTCCAGTGGGTAGGCATGACAAAACCGGGCCAGGTCTCCCAATAACTCCTTCACCATTGCAGCTTGCAAATGGCTCACGATGGAGACGGATAATTGAGGAGAAGAAACCGACATGGTTGTGCCGCAAGTTCAACCGATTTTTCGGTAGGTGGCCACCAGACAATACTGTCTAACAGCGTCTGAAAGTATTTCACTGGTTACCCCGAATGGGGCGGCGAACACGCCTTGGAGTTGCCAACGCGCGTCCCATTGGCGCAAGTCTGACTGTGCGTAAAACCGCTTGTGGTCGAGGTCTAAATCAAAGCCACGTCTACCAAGCACTGCGATGACCAGGCCCCCCTGTGCAGAGGTGACTCGATGGCACTCGCCCAGCGCGGTTTGGGTTTCGTCAATATGTTCCATCACGTTTTTCAAATCCTGCATCCGTGACTTGGCAGTCAAAAATGTACTGCTTCCCTATAGAAATCAGCGACTTAGTAGTCATTTACTGCTAACCCAGAGGGTGAGCCGGAACATGACCGACTTAATTATCCCCCCTGCGACCTCGGCTCGCATGCCGGCGCGCCCTTTGCGCTGGGGGCGATATTGAGCCGTGGTATCACGAAATAATGCCAAACTATTGGGAAATTTAGTCAAGGTACTGCTTAGGGTTTTTGAGACAACGGGTTCAGGTTTTTTTGATAATCGTAATCAACACTATAAATACCCATCTGGCGATAGCAAGGTGCATTCCAATTTGTTGCTTACGTAATTGACGCACTCGGTTCAAAGGGGAGCTGTTGAGAATGTGTGTGAAGGTGTCTAGTTGACTTTTGACCAGGTCAGGCAATTGAATCCCGCGCGTGAGGAGACGGGCTTCTAGCATTTCTGCCTGAAGCAAGCTACGCCTGACAACCTCTAAATAGTAATGCCAATCCTCTATGAGGTTGACAAATCGCCGCATTAGGGAAACTGCACCGACTACATTTCCAGTATGTTGTCGATATTGCACCAAAGGCTGGGGAATGTAGGCAATTTTCCCCGCCGCTGCGGCTAATAACGCTAACCACCAATCGTGCATCCGCAAACTATTGGGCAAAGGGCAAGCCAATGTCAACAAGGCACGGTTAATCAAGGAGGCGCAGCCTGTAATCTGATTTTGGGAAAGCAACACCCCAAAATGGGCCGTCGCTGGGTAAAGTCCTGAGTAGATGGCAAAGGAGCTTGCAACAGGTTGTAATGATTTATCGACAATAGCTAAGTCACAATGCACTAGCAAGGGAGTTGTGGCGAGGTAGCTTTGCTCTAAGTCTTGCATGGTGGCCAACATGATGGCGATTTTTTCTGGATGCCAGACATCGTCTTGATCGGCAAGAAAGACATAATCTGCTTCGCGTTGCGCCGCAAACTCCAACAGCATCGAGAAATTTCCAACCGCTCCTTGATTACCTAAACCATCTTGCACCAACTGTATTCGTTGATCATGCGCCGCAAGGTGCAGAATTTTTTGTACAGTTTCATCGCGCGAGCCATCGTCGCGGATGTACAACACCCAGTGAGCATAACTTTGTTCCTGAATGCTCCGAATCTGTGCCTCAATAAATCTCGCGCCGTTATAAGTTGCCATCACAACCACAACACGTTGCGCGCTGGGAAGGCGGGCAGCCGGATTGAGAATCATGATAGGTTGGCTGTCGACGATTTTTGATGGGCAAGTGTCGTGCATGTTTTCTGACAACTTAGATTGAACCCTCAAACTTTCCCATTTTGTTTGAAAGTCCAGCAATCATGCCTCGGCAAATGGCAGTCAATTTGGCAAAAGATTCTTGCTCAAAAAAGACCATGATAAGGAGTTTAAGTAGCTGGTACACATTACGAAGCACCCAAAGAGGGTAAATCAATATAAAGTTTTTATAGATATAAACGCTATTTCTAGCAATGTAATAGCGTCGTAGTCTGCTGTGATTGGTAATGTTTTTGATTCGCCCAAATATTTTGAGTTGTACAGGAAAGCCAACGCAATGAAACAAAGTCGCATCGCGCACTTCTAGTATTTTGTATCCTTGAGCGGTACAACGCAGGCAAAATTCGGTATCAACGTGGTCAATAAACAGCTTCTCATTAAACATGCCAATGTCGTCAAAAATACGCATTTTTAGGAGGTTGCCCGAAGTAACGACCACGAAGACTTCGGTAAGTGATTGCGTTCTATCTTGCGGATGTTTAGCTTCGCTGGTAATGACTTGCGCAGTTTCAGGGTTTTTGTAGCGAGGCGATAAACTGGCGACTTCTTCTTTTTGGGGATGCTGCGCATAAGCCTGCAACATGGTCGCAATCATCTTCGGCGAGGCTTGGCTATCTTGATCAAAGGTTGCCAGCCATTCATGCCCCGCAGATTGCGCGTACTTTACGCCAACATTTAATGCCGCAGCAATGCCCAAATTTTCGGGCAGATAGGTCATACTTACTTTAGGATCATTGCGCAGTTGATCAAGTAGTGTCTTGGTCGCTAAATCAGAGCCATTGTCTACAATCACAATTTCATCCACTTGGTCGCGTAAAGCCGCAACGTTATCAAGCAACTCGTTGGACGGGTGATACGAAACTATCACGGCACAAATGGTCATTTAGGCTCTCTTCGGCTTGTGTACAGGTTTATGTTCGATCTGACAAGAACGGACTAGTGTGTCGATAAGTTGCGACGGCTTTGGCGAATTGGGCATTGCTAGGCAAGGTCCCATCCACTAACTTTTCGGCGACGATCAAGATGTGCATGGGGCGGATGGCTTCTACGGCATGAATTTGCAACCCCATGTAATTGACAAGGTTGACGACGGCTTCCGTATCAAAGACGTGCTGGTGAAAGCAACGATTTTCAGCATTATGTTCGGAGCGCGCTTTAAAAACGGCAAAGTCACCCGCGTGTGGGTCGAGTGCCAAATCATGCAACGCCAAAATCTCAGGCATGTGCGTCAAATCATCTTCCTTCGTCCCTTGCTCAAAATCTTTAATCATATGTGCGAGCGTAGTCACAGGACGGCGATGATCAAATGTGCCTTCTTTATGTGGTAGAAGCATGACCAATGTGCCACCTATTCTTAGGACGCGCAGCCACTCGGACAGAGCCAAAATTGGATTCGCAGAATGTTCTAGCACATGGGATGACAGCACGAAATCATAATAGGCGGCTTGAATCCGTCCCATATCCGTTGCTTCAATCACATACTGCCGTCCGGCAGGTCTGTGTGGGTGAAATTGAAAGGTCAGACCTTCTTGAATAGCACCCTCCCAAACGGTGGTATCACCGAAGTTGCAGTTGTCCAGCTTACCCACAATAGGATAGGCAGGAAATAAACCTTGTTTGGAGAAGACCTGGCTAGGGCCCCCAATTTCAAGTCCGCTTTTTCCTTTTAGAAGCATCGCATACACTTGAAATGCCTTGGCTCTAATTGGTATAAAGCGGCGCAGACGAGAATAGCCAGCGAAGCACAAAGCGACTAATCCCCGTGTCCGTAGGACGTAAGCTATTCTTCTGATCATGAAAACGCTGTCTAAGATATGAGGTGAAAATCTAAACAGAAGTGGTTGATGCGGTAATCACTCGATCTAGGCAGCGAGACTTGTATTCACAATCTCAAGGCTGGGCAAGGGGAAAACTAATTTAGCGTGCTTCCATTTGTTTTTTACCATGAAAAATTTCTTAAAATGCCAAGGTAAAACGATCAGATAGTCTGGTTCATTTTGAACGATGCTACTCTCTGGAACAATTGGAAGCCAAGTTCCAGGAGTAAAACAGCCATATTTCTCTGTGTTCACTTCGCCGACATAGGCTACTTGTTCCTCCGTGATGCCACAGTACTGTAGCAATACGTTGCCCTTTGTCGATGCGCCCAGTGCCGCCACGGTTTTACCCGCCGCACGAGCCTCATTGACAAATTTCAGCAAGGCATGCTTGGAGTCGCTGGCTCGTGCCGCAAATGCTTGGTAAGGTGCAAGGGTATCGAGCCCGTCTCGTTGCTCTTGATCCAAAATATACTGTACTTCGAGGGACAGAGTTGAATTTCCCAACCCCTTAGCTACTGTTATTGAAAAACTCCCACCATTTACATCATTGAATTCAACATCCAAAATTTTGAAGCCTACGCTGTCCGTCATCCACTTGATCTGCCGTAAAGCGTAAAACTCCAAGTGTTCGTGACACACCGTGTCGTAAGAGTTGGTGGTCAGCATGGTCGGCATGTAGCTTTGTTCAAAGACCCAAATCCCATCATCTGCTAGCACATCATATACTTGTCGCATAAAATATATGGGGTCTTCTAAGTCGTAAAACATAGAGAATGAGGTGACAACTTTTGCTTTTTTTTCAGCAAAGCGTTCTTTAACCAATGCGGAGGAAAAGAAATCAGGAATCAGTTGGATATGGGCAGGATAGTAGTCGTGAAATTTAGTTCCAGTCGGATCAACGCCGACTAGTATCAGTCCAGAGGACGGGTACGCCTGCAGTGTTGTACCATCGTTGCTACCAATATCAATTACCAAATCGCCTTGCTGCAATGAAACTCGGTCAGTGATGCGTTTCACTTTATCGTTAAGATGCGTAACCATGCTGGCATTTAAGCTAGAACGATACCCGTAGTTATCACCATACATTTCGCCTAGGTCATAAGAGTGTTCTAACTGCAATAAGCCACACACTTCGTTTTCGCCGATGCACTTCACTAAGCGTAAAGGTCCTGCTGTAACCTCGGCATATTTTTTTTGCGGAAAAATTCCCGTGAGCATTTGCTCTCCGAGGTCTAACACACACTCCAAATGAGTATTCCCACAAATTCTGCATTTCTCAACTTTTTTATACATGTTCATTCACCGTATCAACCCTTATTTTTCGCGAAGTATTTATACTGCTCAGTCAGATTATTTAAATCTGAATCGACCATCAGGTTAACCAATTCATCAAATTCCAGTTCTGGAGTCCAACCTAACACTTTATTTGCCTTTGCAATACACCCAACAAGCGGCAACGGTTCAACGATTCGATATGCAGAGCTATCCTCTCGTACATAATCTTGATAATGCAAGCATAGACGGCTAAATGCGCGCTCGCACAACTCACGCACGGTGTGTGATTTTCCTGTCGCCACGACGTAATCATCTGCTTTTTCTTGTTGTAACATCAACCACATTGCTCGTACATAATCACCTGCAAATCCCCAGTCACGCTCGGCAGCCAAGTTTCCTAGATGCAACTCGCTCGCTAAACCAAGTTTGATCTTAGCCGCTTCATGTGTGATTTTTCGGGTCACAAAACCGGAGCCTCGACGGGGGCTTTCATGGTTAAATAAAATTGCTGAGCAAGCGAATAGGCCATAATGCTGACGATATACACGAATCATAGCGTCAGCATAGAGTTTTGCTGCGCCATATGGGCTGCGAGGGTTAGTTGGTGTCAGCTCGGTCTGCGGGCTTTCCATTGCTACACCAAAAATTTCTCGGCTTGATGCTTGGCAGAAACGGATACGGCTATCTACCAGCCGAATCGCTTCTAAGATACGGACAACGGCCAAGCCATTTACTTCTCCAATAGCAATGGGATTATCAAACATCCCCGACCCAGATGAAAAAGCGGCAAAGTTGTAAACTTCATCAGGATGATAGTTCTGCAATGTGTCGAGCACACATCGTTGATCTAACATATCCCAAGAAATGAGTTTAACGCGTTCATTTTGCAATGTTGCAGGAAGATATTTTCGGGCCGTCTCTAGCTGCCGCACTGCGCCAATGACCCGGTAGCCTTTTGCAATCAGAAGCTCTGCTGTGTAAGAGCCATCCTGCCCCGTAATACCTGTTATCAATCCTGTTTTCATAGGTAGTTACAGTGTCTTCGCTAAAAGTCGACTAATCGGGGTGGCGTATCGACTACGTGCTAAATCATATAAGCCTGATTTGACTTTACGGTTTAAGAATGCACAATAAAAACTAAGCAAAGTATTTATAAATTTTCCAGGTATTATTGCAATAATTTTATAAATGAGACGCTTTATGCCAGTCGACTTTGCCACAACATACTTTTTATATTCGGTATCACTATATCCCCCAATGCTTCTGTAAATAATTAAATTCTTAATCTGCCGCCATGGTTCTTTAGCAGAGATGCGTTGTTTTGATTGCGCCGAAAAGTCGGCAAATGACCAAATTAAAGTTGGCCATTTAATCATGAAAATTTCAAAGCTACGAGATGTCCACATTGCATTTCCATAACGAATAACAATCTGCGGCTCAGCAATGACTTTTACCTTGCTGATGGCTGGGTGTTGGAAAATGACACCCACATGGATAAAGGCTGTGCCGTAGTATGACTTGCGGTCCCGTGTCATCCATACATCACGTTTGATAACTACCCCGCCGATGAAGGTAAGATATGTCGCATTTTCAATAAAGAATTTCTCAACTTCCGTATCTCCATATTCTCGATTATGATCAAATTTGAGACAACGATCATCTAAAGTGATCGAAAAATCCGCATTTCTCACTTCCGAGTTGACCACAAGCATATCTATTTCAGATTCAATGGCTGTCAGTACACGGTTAATCGCACCAGAGACTAACAAGTCATCATCGGTCATCAACCAGCAGTACTTCCCCCGTGCATAGGCGACGGCTTTGTCGTAATCACCATCAACCCCTGAATTTTCTTGCTCACGGAAATAGCGTAAATCAGGATATTGCGCAATATACTGCGCTAAAACGTCTTTAGTGTTATCGGTTGAAGCACCTTCCACCACTATCAACTCAACGCCCGACTGCATTTGCGACAAAATGGAGTCTAAGGTCTCACCAATGAATGCCCCTCGATTGTAGGTAGCTATACAGATAGATAACTTTGTCTGATCCATTTTTTCATTTCTAATCGTAATTACAACCAACCAAACCGACTACTTCCTGCAAGCAATGAAGGCGGTATTTTATTATTAGATTTTACCAATAAAGACAAGTATTCTTCCTCACTTGGCATAGATGCTTCTAAAGCATCTGTCCAATTTTCAATTTTTACCCATCTGTTGTTTTTAAAATCAAAACGTTTTATTACTCTGCACGGGTTGCCAATAGCGATACTGAAAGGAGGTAAATCATACACGACTAGAGAGCGTGCACCAACAATTGTTCCACAACCAATTTTGACGTTTTGCAATACTGTGACACCAGTCGCCAACCAACAATTAACCCCTACCTCTATGATGCCTCCAGTGCTCAACCCTGATGCTAAATATGGGGTTAAGGGTGAATCAATGTTGTGTCCGCATCCAAGAAAATGACAATTTAATCCTGTAAAACCATAATCTTTAATTTCAATTAGCGAGCCAGCGGAAAAGAAGTTTTGTCTGCCCACATGACAGTTATTTCCAATAACAATCCGCTTGGTAGAGTTGTCGCGAAAATTAACATTAAGCCAAGAGCCTTCAGATACTACCGTATTACAACCGATGAACACATTCCTCCATCCAATAATTTGAATACTAGAGTCAACATAACTATTTTTCCCGACTCGAGACTTTCTGAATTTTCTTGAATATCCCATTCGCGAAGTCAGTAGCTTATAGACGCTGCCTTGGAGTGATGATGGCAGTATATTGAATAAATGCCACTTGATTTTTCTTAATGCTAGCGCCATCCAATATCTCCAGTATTTCTTTTAGCATTGAAAAAGTGAGTTATTATCGTAATTATTTTTGGTGTAAGTATCACTCCAACAACAACTGAGCACAAAGCTAAAAAGCAAACGGTAGCCAGTTTAGTACCAACAGAGAATTCGCTGTTTTCACATATATATTTGTATATAATGCCAGAAATTAGTGCTGAAACCAATGGGATTCCAACATCATTAAACATCCAAGTTTTAGCACCTCCTCTCAAGATGTTTCTATGTGTTAACCAAGTGCCAAATAAGACATACGCCGCCTGAAGCATGAGCCAAGCAATTGCGGCGCCCAAAGCACCGTACGCTAGAGCAAAGAAAGTAATCAATGGTAAGAAAAAAATCATTAAGACTCCATTGATAATTATCGGAATACGTGTCATTCCGAAAGCGAGTAGCAAGGCGTGAGGAATGAACATTATTCCATTCAGTGCTGAGCCTATGACCAATAATTCAATAATGGGTGCCGTATTCAATGCAAGACTTAAATTGCCTGTCCAAATATACACAAGATCATATGAAAAGACAGAAAGTATCATCGTAATAGGGAACATGACTATTGCAAGAAGGCGTGTGCTTAACCTGTATAAATCAATCAAGTCTTTAATATTATTTGCGGCAACAAGAGCCGAGAAACGAGGGTAGACTACATTGTAGAAGGGAGTAATTAAAGCATATAGACCGCTCGCCACAACGGTGGCTAACATGTACTGTGCAAATCCCTCTAGACTAAGCAGCTTACTTAGCAATACTTTGTCTAATTGTGTAAATATGATACCCATCAATGAGATTACGCTCACACCAGCAGTGAAGTGCCATACTTTTCTCAACATACTTAGATCGAAATCGCTTTTTCTTTTTGTTCCGATAATTTGCCACGCGGCGAATTTTATACTAATTACATAAATTATACCCACGCAGGTTTGCCAGATAAAAAATGCTTCTATTGTCGGCGAGACAAACGCTAGTACCATTACAGCCCCCATACTGCTAATCGTTGTCATGGCTATATTGATACAGCTAGACACACCTAGGCGTTGCGCACCAATCAATGCCCCTTGATATAAACCAATGGGCCAACGGCAAGCAATGACTACCGCCATTAACATTACCGCGTGCGAAACGGTTTGCGATGCTATGTGTTTGGACTCAATCCAGTACTCCGCAATCCATGGTGCAACTAGTGCGAGTAACAAGGCAATTACCCCTGCTATGCTCCAATAAACAATTGCCAGTGTGTGAAGCAATGTTCCGACTTCTGACAAGTTGCCTGTTGCAGAGTAGCGTGCAACCTCTCGGTTGATTGTGGGGACCATACCCATATCGAGTAAGCTCAGTACTGCTTGGGTTGTTATGAAGAATCCAATTAAGCCGTAGGCTTCCATCCCAAGATATTTGAGATAAAACGGGATGACAGCTAAACCAATAAGTGCCGACCAAACTGAATTTACCAATCCTGCTAATAGATTCATTTCCAGTTTCATGTATACTTTACCACGGTGGGGGGGGTAACATAATTAATCTTACTACGTATATTTCTTGATGCTCACATTTATTCCATTTTTGGGTGACGATAAAATAATATGTAGTATGAATCCACCGAGTAAAATGACCAGTGATTGTTTCTAGGCATAAACCATCGTCTTTGAGTCAGAAACCCTGTTTCTGCAAGTGCTCTCGTGGTATCGATAACCTGCATCCGTGACTTAACAGTAAAAATATGCTGATTTCTCCATTGAAATCAACGATTTAATCAACTGTATCGATGGGCAGCCCATAGACTTCGGCTCCCTGGCGTGTGGCTGCACACCGCTTGACTTGGACACCTTCGCCGTGGACAGCAGCGGCACCAAAAAAGAAGGGGTGGACGTACCTAAGCAGGCTTGGATGGCTATTGCCCGTTTGCGGTGTACTTGGGTCGCCTGGGCTACTGCCTGGAATTGGCCTTGCGCCCCGGGGTGCAGCATTCGATTGCCGAGTCCGATGGACCGGTGCGTCAAAAAGCCAAGCGCCGTCGCATCAAGACGGTGATGCAGGAGTTGATGTTCAAGGCCGCGCTTATAGTCCATTATGGTCGGTGTCGGGTCTTGGGCTAGGGTGAAAGTGACTCCGCCTTTTAGGTGTTTGAGCGCCACTACGCGGCGCGGCGCGCTACCTAGCGAATCAGTACTGCCAAAAATATCTCGCTGTTGAAAATCTAACGTGTCTGCGGGGCCCAGGCGGGAGCGGTCACGCACATAATTTGCACCGAACGCAAAAAGTCCCATGGAAAGCGCGCACGACGGCGTGGTCTTTGCGGTGGGAGCGATATTGGGCTGCGGGATCATGAAATATTGACGGACTATTGGAGAACTTGGGCGGAGATATTGACTGGCGTTTTTGAGGGCACGAATTCAGGTGCTCTGAAAGGATGCGACCATACAACGTCGGCACCGACCCTCACAAAGAATAAGCGCGACAGTCCGCATACGCCAACCCCAACCCCACCGCCAACCCCACCCGCGCCGTCCACCCCAGCCCATTCAAGCGGCTGCTATCCATCCACTTGCGCGGGGCACCATCGGGCTTACTGGGGTCAAAACTGATAGCGCCCGCAAATCCGACCGCTTGGGCCACCGCCTGTGCCAGTTCGGCAATGGTGACATCGCTGCCAAAACCCACGTTGATGTGGCTTTGCATGGGCAGGGTATGGGCCTGGTAGACCTCAAGGGGCAGTTGCATGACAAACACGCTGGCTGCGGCCATATCGTCCACGTACAAAAACTCGCGCCGTGGGGTGCCCGTGCCCCAGATCACTACTTCGGGGGCGCCCGTCACCTTGGCTTCGTGAAAGCGGCGAATCAAGGCCGGAATCACGTGGCTGTTTTCGGGGTGGTAGTTGTCGCCTGGGCCGTAGAGGTTGGTGGGCATGACGCTGCGGTAGTCGCGCCCATGCTGGCGGTTGTAGCTCTCACACAGTTTGATACCAGCAATTTTTGCAATCGCATAGGGCTCATTGGTCGGCTCCAGCGGGCCGGTCAGCAAAGCGCCCTCGGCCATGGGCTGGGGCGCCTGGCGCGGATAAATGCAGCTGCTGCCCAAAAACAGCAGCTTTTGCACGCCGTGGGTGTGCGCGGCGTGCACCACATTGGACTGCACCATCAGGTTGTCGTAGATGAAGTCGGCGGGATAGGTGTTGTTGGCGTGAATGCCGCCTACTTTGGCTGCGGCCAGGTACACCTGGTCGGGCCGCTCCAGCGCAAAAAAGGCGTTCACTGCCGCTTGGTCGCGCAAATCGAGTTCGGCGCTGGTGCGGGTGATGATTTGCTCTGGCGCGAGGCCTTGGGCCAGCAAGGTGCGCACGATGGCGCTGCCCACCATGCCACGGTGGCCGGCCACAAATATTTTTGCCTTGTCCGTCATGGAGCTTGCCTTATTCAAGGCTCACGTTGACCAAATAACCATGCTTTTTGAGCAAGGCGTGTTTTTTCGCGTCAGCCAGGTCGCTGGCGACCATTTCACGCACCAGCTCGTCCAGCGTGATCTCCGGCACCCAGCCGAGTTTGGCTTTGGCCTTGCTCGGGTCGCCCAGCAGGGTTTCGACCTCGGTCGGGCGGAAGTAGCGCGGGTCAATGCGCACCACGGCCTGGTCGCCCCAGTAGCCGACCTCGTCCACGCCCGCGCCTTCCCAGCGCATGGGCTTGCCCAGGGCGGCGGCGGCTTTTTCGATGAACTGGCGCACGCTGTATTGCACGCCCGTAGCGATCACGAAGTCTTCCGCATGGTCTTGCTGCAGCATCATCCATTGCATGCGCACGTAGTCTTTGGCGTGGCCCCAGTCGCGCAGGGCGTCGATATTGCCCATGAACAGGCAGTCTTCTAGACCCTGGCTGATGTTGGCCAGGCCGCGCGTGATCTTGCGGGTGACAAAAGTTTCGCCCCGGCGCGGGCTCTCGTGGTTGAACAAGATGCCGTTGCAGGCGTAAATGCCATAGGCCTCGCGGTAGTTGACCGTGATCCAGTAGGCGTACATCTTGGCCACGGCATAGGGGCTGCGCGGGTAAAACGGCGTGGTTTCTTTTTGCGGGGTTTCTTGCACCAGGCCGTACAGCTCGCTGGTGCTGGCTTGGTAAAAGCGGGTTTTCTTCTCCAGGCCCAGGATGCGGATGGCCTCTAACAAGCGCAGCGTGCCCATGCCGTCCACATCCGCCGTGTATTCGGGGCTCTCAAAGCTGACCGCCACATGGCTTTGTGCGCCCAGGTTGTAGACCTCGTCGGGCTGGGTTTCTTGCAGGATGCGCACCAGATTGCTGGTGTCGCTCAGGTCGCCGTAGTGCAGTTTGAAGTTGGCGTTGTCTACATGCGGATCTTGGTAGATGTGGTCCACGCGCCGGGTGTTGAATGAGCTGGCGCGGCGCTTGATGCCGTGCACCACATAGCCTTTTTCCAACAAAAATTCGGCCAAGTAAGAACCGTCCTGGCCGGTGATGCCGGTAATGAGAGCAACTTTAGGTGCCATGTGGAGTAAAAAATTAGTTTCTGCCGTAATTGTCTTCAAAGCGCACGATGTCATCTTCGCCCAGGTATGAGCCGCTTTGCACTTCGATGATTTCCAAGGGCATCTTGCCCGGA
>Ga0209084_1002530_pt1 | contig 14092 bp, 10 predicted proteins | sample C_130820_MF_Meta_FD_187309 | JGI IMG/M metagenome (GOLD analysis project Ga0209084, IMG submission 187309) | Freshwater microbial communities from Lake Croche, Canada to study carbon cycling - C_130820_MF_MetaG (SPAdes) (version 2) | ecosystem: Environmental > Aquatic > Freshwater > Lake... | reverse complement strand
CGGCCGCGAAATCGAAGGCCCGATGGCCATCGTGATCCTCGGCGGACTGGTATCATCCACCCTGCTCAACTTGCTAGTGCTGCCATCGCTGGCGTGGAAGTTCGGGCGCTTCAGCAAGTCGGAGGCCGAACGATTCCAACCCACATCGCCTCCAGCCACCTGAAGCACCAACCCGGTTACGCCCGCTACCGTGGACCATTGCTGCCATCTTGTGTTGCCTGCCGATCTTCTGCGATATGTCGATTTTCGCACACTGTCCCCATCTTCCCGAAAACCTGATCGAGTCAGAATAATGCTACCATGCGAGGACTGGTTCCATTGATGCGAGGACTGGTTCCACTGACCCGGCCCTCCAATTCCCATGCTTGACCAGATACAGGAAACCAGCTAGCTAGCTTGGCGTGAAAGCGACCATCGATATTCCCGACGACCTCTACCGGCGGGTGAAAGCCCGCACCGCGCAGGAGGGACGGCGCATCCGCGAAGTGACGGTCGATTTGTACCTGCAATGGCTCGATGAATCGGCAACCACCCGGGTGACTTCCGCGATTCCCGTGGTGAATCCGGCCCAACTGCGCCGCCACCGCGATGCGGCGAGCCTGCACCAAGCCTATCCCCGTGGCTATCGTCTCACCGGCCCGCTGCTGCCTGCGGCCAAGAACGCTCCCGTCATCCCCGCGACCCTGGTGGATCAAGCGCTTGCGGATATGGACACGGAAGAACTGACGGCCAATGCTCGCGCTCGTTGATGCCAACGTCTGGCTGCCGGTCCTCGTCGAGCGCCACCAGCATCATGCCGCCGCCACTGATTGGTGGCGCGATCGGCAGCCCGCCACCTGCTGCTGGTGCCGCCCCATCCAGCAAACCGTCCTGCGCCTCCTCACCCATCGCTCGGTCATGGGCGAAGTCCCCGGAGGGAATTTAGGCGCTAAATTCAGCAGCGGTCAGGCTGGCACAACTTGGCGGGGTACTGGGCGGCCGGCCCATGGTTGTCCGCAACGTTGACGAACCGCCCCGGCTACCTTATTAAGGGAGCTGCAAGCCGTTATAACCCAGTACGATGCGATGCCCTGTCTAACTGAATTAACAATCCTCTCCCTGCGCAGCTGGCTGTCCGCGCCGTGGCTGGAGGTGGTGTTGGCCCTGACCTCCGTGGCCTGCGGCGCGATTGTGGGAGCGGAGCGCGAGCGGCATGAGAAGCCGGCCGGCTTGCGCACCCTGACCCTCGTCTGCCTAGGCTCGACGGTGTTTACGCTCATGTCGTTTTTGTTCACCAGCAGTACCGGGGATTCCGGGCGGGTGGCGGGTCAGATTGTTACCGGCATCGGGTTTCTCGGTGCCGGCGCCATCCTCCACTCCCGCAACGGCGTCAGCGGCATGACCACCGCCGCCACCATTTGGGTCACCGCGGCCATCGGCATGGTTATCGGTGCCGGCTTTGCGCTGGCCGGGATTGGCCTCAGCCTGCTGGTCCGCAGCGTGCTCGCATTGCTGCTCAAATGGGAGGTCCACCACTTGGGCGGCATTCAAAGCGTCGGCATCCAGCTCGAATTCGACCCATACCATGGCAAGACGCGCATCAAAATAGAGCGTCTGCGCGAGGAATTCCGGGTCACTGGCCAGCCCTTGCGCTACGAGAAATTGCCGGATGGCACCCTGCTGGCGCAACTCAATCTGCGGCTGCCGCGGCGCCACCTGCATGAGTTTCTCGACGCCTTGGCATCCCTGCCTGGCGTGATTTCTATCGACGAACGCGAGCCCGCCATGCCCGCCAAGTAAGCCGCGGCTTGATCCTAGAAAGCAAAATAGGAACCACAGATTACACAGATAATAAAAGAGTGATGAATTATTTGGCAGACTGAGGTGCCCAGATTCCTGGACCAGCAACCTCCAAAAATATGCCACAGATGAAATCGATGCCACGCAAACTGGATTTGAACAGAAGGCAACGAAGGCAACAAAAAATCCTCTCCCTTCGTCTCCTTTGTTACCTTCTGTAGAAAACCAATCTTTAGGGTGAGCCGAGGAGTAGATAGACTGAGGTCATATTTTCCGTGTAACCGTTAGACTGAGCTCACGCCGAAGTCCTCTTCAATCAGTGAAATCCGTGGTAAAAACGTCGCTGCAACCCTTTCCATTTTCCTTTTTAGGTTGATAGGTTTCATTTCTCTTTCATCCCGCCCAACTTGGCTTTGACCTGCGGCAGGTTTGCGGCTATGGCATACCCCTTTCCCATGAAGGAGCCAATCGAATCCATCGCACAAGACGCCCTCACCCAGATTGCCGCCGCCTCCAGCGAGCGGTCACTGGAGGACGCCCGCATCGCCGTGCTCGGCAAAAAGGGCAGCCTCACGCTCGTCGCAGCCGGCATCAAGGACGTGCCCAAGGAGGACAAGGCCGCCGTCGGCCAACTCCTCAATGCCGCCCGCGTCAGCATCACCGCCGCCCTCGACGCCAAGCAGCTTGCCTTGCGCGAGATTGCCGACCGCGCGGCGCTGGCCGGCATCGATGCCACCTTACCGGCGCGCGGCTTGCCGCCGGGTGGCTTGCACCCGCTCACCCAAATCCGCGACCAGGCGATCGGCATCTTGCGACGGATGGGTTTTGTGCTAGCGGACGGGCCGGAGATTGAGGACGAGTTCCACTGCTTCGATGCGCTCAATACGCCCGCCGACCACCCGGCCCGCAACGAAAAGGACACATTCTACTTTGATAGCGGCAAATTGCTGCGCACCCACACGTCCAGCGTGCAAATCCGCACGATGGAAGGACAAGTGCCACCGATCCGCATCATTGCGCCAGGCTCGGCCTATCGCCGCGATGAGATCGACGCCACTCATCTATCGGTTTTCAACCAACTCGAAGGCCTCGCCGTCGGCAGCGATATCTCGTTGCCCGACCTTAAAGGCACCCTCGAGTATTTTTTCCGCGAACTGTTTGGCACCAGTACCGAAGTGCGCTTCCGCCCGCATTTCTTCCCCTTCACCGAGCCGAGTTTCGAAATCGACGTCAAACTCCAGATCAAGGGCCAGGCCCCGCGCTGGATCGAAGTCGCCGGTTGCGGCATGGTCGATCCCGCCGTGTTTGACGCGATCAACACCTCGCGCAAGGACCACGCCTACGATCCGGAAACCACCAAGGGCTTCGCCTTCGGCATGGGCTTGGATCGTCTCGCGATGATCCGCTGGGGCATCCGGGACATCCGGTTGCTGATCGAGAATGACGTGCGCTTCCTCAAGCAGTTCGCTTGAAGACACAAGACGACAAGACCCAAGACGCAAGATGAAGAGGTTAACAGTTATGAGGAATACACTCCGCTTCATGCTTGCTGTCCTCTCAATTTTCTTCTGCCATCTGCGTTTATCTGCGTCCATCTGCGGTTAAATATCTTTCCCATATCTCTCACATGAACATCTCATTGAATTGGCTCGCCACCCACCTTGACCTAGCAGGAAAGTCGATCCAGGAAATCGACGACCTATTCACCTTCGCCGGGGTGGAGGTCGAAGGCATCGTCATCAAAGGTATCACCTCGGAAAGAATTGTGGTGGCGCAGGTGATGGAAGCCGTCCAGCACCCACATGCGGACCGGCTCAAGGTCACCCAAGTGGATGCGGGCGAAGGCAGCTTGCGCCAGATTGTGTGTGGCGCGCAAAACTATCAGGTGGGCGACAAGGTACCCTGCGCGCTGCCGGGCACGGCGCTGCCCGGCGGCTTCACCATCAGTGAGACGGTCATGCGCAAGGTCGAGTCCCGCGGCATGCTGTGCTCCGCCGCAGAACTCGGCCTGCCAGCCGGCGAGGACGGCTTGCTCATTCTGCCGGCAGATGCGCCTATCGGCAAACCCCTGAAGGAAATGTTCGACTCCGATGTTTTGTTGGAGTTGGAGGTCACCCCTAACCGCCCTGACCTACTCAGCCACCGCGGGATGGCCCGCGAGCTGGCCACCTTGCTCAAAACCCCGCTCAAACCGCTGGATCTCCCCGCAAGGAATGTGGGCGTCGCACCCACTTCTTCCATCCAAATCGACGCCCCGGCCGCCTGCCCGCACTATACCGCCGTGCGCATCACGGGCGTGACCGTCAAGGACAGCCCGGCGTGGCTCAAGCAACGGTTAGAGTCGATTGGCCAGCGCCCGATCAACAACATTGTCGACGTCACCAACTATGTGTTGCACGAGCTCGGCCAGCCACTGCATGCCTTCGATGCCGCCAAACTCAGCGGCGGCATCGTCGTGCGCCACGCTGCGGAGGGCGAGGTGTTTCTAGCGCTCGACGCTTCTGAACATATTCTAACGACCGACGACCTGCTCATCGCCGATGCCTCTGGTCGCGCCCTCGCCCTCGGTGGCGTGATGGGCGGTGCCGATAGCGGAGTGACCGAGGTGACCACCGACATTGTGTTGGAATCGGCGTATTTCACTCCCTCTGGGATTCGGCGCAGCTCGCGCCGCTGCGCGTTGTCATCAGATTCCTCCTATCGCTTCGAGCGCGGGGTGGACCCGGCCGGCGTGCTCGCTGCCTCTGCGCTGGCGGTCAAACTCATTGTGGAAACCGCCGGCGGCAGTGCCGAGGTTGTCACTCTAACGGCCGGCGAGGCACCCGTGCTCACCCACCCCGTCGCCCTCGACGTTGCCAAGCTCAACCAACTCATGGGCGACTCGATTCCCCTAACTGACGCCGAGGCCATTCTTTCGCGGCTCGGACTCACCAAACTGGCTGACGCCACCTGGGAGGTGCCGTCATTCCGTGCCGACCTGCAGCGGCACATCGACCTGGTGGAAGAAATTGCCCGCGTCCACGGACTGGACAAGGTGCCGTCGCGCTTGGTAGGGGCCTTTGTGCCGGCCAGCGCGAGCGATGCGGCGTATGATGTGGACATGCTGCTGCGGCGGCGTTTGGCGGCGCTTGGGCTGTATGAATGTCAGACGATCAAGCTCATCGCCGGCCACCAAGTGAGCGATGCCCTAATGTCGCGGCCGTTGTTGGACGGCGATCTCATCCGGGTGAAACTGCCGCTCAGCGAAGATCATGCGGTGATGCGCCCGAGCTTGGTGCCGGGCTTGCTCGCTTCGGCAGTTAGAAACGTCAGCCAACAGGTGAAGTCATTGCGGTTTTTCGAAATGGGGCGGGTATTCCGCAATGCCGGCGGCGGCAAAGCGCGCGATCAGGAAAGCGACGCGCTGGCTATCCTGTTAGCCGGACCCACCGAGCCGTTCGGATGGGCGCAAACCGAGCGCAACGCCGATTTGTATGATCTGAAGGCGGTTCTATCCGCTTTGCTGGGAGGGCGCGAGGTCCGCTTCGCAGCCAAGGAGCGGCCCGGCTTTGTGCTCGCGTGCGACATCAAGGTGGAGGCCCAAGTCGTCGGTGTGTTCGCCCGGCTCGCTGCGGCCCGCGAACGCGAGCTGGACTGCACTGCTCCGGTGTATGTGGCCGAGTTGGATTTGGCGAAACTGCGCAAGTTGCTAGGCGGGATTCAACACGTGGTGGATCTACCACTTTTTCCCGGTTCGTCGCGCGACGCGGCGATGGAGTTGCCGCTGACCACTGCCAACGCGCAAATTGAAGCTGTCATCGACAAGGCGGCGGAGCCCTTGCTGGTGGGCTACGAATGCTTCGATGTGTTCACCGATCCCAGCGGAGCTAAGCTAGCTGTGGAGCGCAAATCCCTGGCCTATCGATTCCACTATCGCGCCACCGAGCGCACCCTCAAATCCGAGGAGGTCGATGCCGCCCACCAGCAGCTGCTCGCCGCCCTAAGCACCCAGCTCGGCGTGAAATTCCGTTAGCGTATCGATTGCGCATCGGCAGTCACAGACCGCCGCCTTTCAAAGGACGAAGGGAGTTTCAACTGCAGGAGACCCCTGTGGTTTGTGGAGCCGCCCGATTTTGGGGTGGTGGCGGAAGCGCTGAGAAGAAATGGATCCATATTTCAGTGCTTGCAGTGGCAATGAGTGCCTCATGGGTAAAATTCGTCACGAAGCATCCCCAAAATTCCTTAGCATGTGCGCATGCCTCCGCGGGAGTGTCGCGCATGGTCCCGGAGTCATTTGTCTTTGCTCGGGGGCTGAAATGGCGTACGAAACCCCTCCGCCGCCACATGAGAATGTTCCGCATCCTGATTTTCAAAGAGTTGAAGGGGTTTTATCTAGCACCTTTCGGCTGGGTCGTACTGGCGTTTGTGACCTTGATGCAGGGGATTTCGCTTTCGACGGCGATGAAGGGCTTCCGCGACACGCCGATGAAGGACAGTCTGATTTACGTGACGTTCCACACGCCGGTATTTTGGTTTTACTTTTTGTTTATATTTCCGCTGATCACGATGCGGCTATTCGCCGAAGAAGAGCGGTCCGGCACCCTGGAAACCCTGCTCACTGCGCCGGTGCAAACCTGGCAGGTGGTCGCTTCAAAATACTTTGCGGCGATGGGGTTCTACGCCGTGCTGTGGCTGCCGTCACTGGTCCAGTTCAAGCTGTTCGAATGGGTCACCGGGCTGCCCCCGGCTTGGACGGGCGGCGCGCTGGGCGGCACCTTCGCCATTCTTATGCTGATGGGCGCCGCGTTTACTGCCGTGGGCTGTCTGGCCTCGGCACTGACCTCCAGCCAGATTATCGCCGGTATCATCACCATCGGAGTGCTGGTAATTCAGTACTTCGTCGGCTTTGTCACCGTCATCTGGGGCGAGTCGTTCCCCGGGGCCGCGTTTTTTCACTACATTTCCTCGCAACGCCACCTGCATTACTTCGCCAGCGGCCTGCTTGACAGCCGTGCGGCAGTGTACTACCTGAGCGTGACGGTATTTCTGCTGTTCCTGACCTACCAGGTGGTGGATTTCCGGCGCTGGCGCAAATAAGATTCCGTTCTTCCCCCGCACGATGTCCGAATCCACTCCACCCCCCGCGGAAAAACCCGCCCGCCCGGTCAACCGCTGGGGCATCGGGGCTCTTTCGCTGCTGCAAGTCGTGTTGCTCGCCTTGACCCTCATCGCGTTCAACTATCTTACGGCCCGCCATTACACCCGCATCGATCTAAGTCGAGAGAGCAACTACACGCTCTCGTCGGCCACCGGTCGCTACCTGGCATCCGAGGCATTGGCGGAACGTGCCAAACCAGTGCAATGGGTGATGGCTTTCCCTAGGTCCAACCCGTTCTATGAGCGGGTGCGGGTATTGGCCGAGGAGTACGTCCGGATGTCCCACGGCAAAATCCACTTGGAGGTGGTTGACCCGCTGCGCAGCCCGGACCGCACCCAACAAGTGATGGCCGCCTACGAGCTGAGCCTGACCCGCCCGATCATCATCATGGACGCGCGCACGGACGAAAGTGCCGCCGTGAGCAACCAAGCAGGCATGCATGAGCTCAACCCGAACGTAAAACTGGTGTTGGCCGATGACATGGTCCAGCATACGACCGATCAGCAGGGTCAGCGGCGTGCCAGCGGATTCCAGGGTGAGGATGCGCTAACTGCGGGACTGGTGCAGGCGATTGAAGGCCGGGCCCGCAAAATATTGTTGTTGGCCGACAAGAGTAAAATGGATGGCGAGGGCGAGAATTCGCCGTGGAAATCGCTGGAAACCACCCTGCGGTTCCAAAATACCGAGTTGCAAGCCATCAACCTGGCCGGGCTGGAGGAGATTCCCGCAGATGCGGCAGGGGTGGCCTTGGTCGCACCCAAATACGATTTAACCGATGAGGAGCTCGGAGTCTTGGAAACCTATTGGGCGCGGCCCCGCGCGGCGCTGCTGGTCCTGTTGGAGCCAGGCCACACGTTGCCGAAACTGCGGGCTTTCCTGCGCGCCAACGGGGTGACCCCGCAGCGCGACCGGGTCATTGCCAGGGAAAAAGACCGGCTGATCACCGCCGCCCGCGGTGCGTTCACCTACAACATTGATTTCCTCAAGGATCTGGCTGGCCAGACCAGTGTGTTTGAAGGGGCGAGCTCGTCGTTGGAAGTGCGGGAAAATGCCGATGACCTCGGAACGCGCAAGATCTATCCGTGGGGCCTGTTCCAAGTGGCGGACGGATTTTGGGGCGAGACCAAGTTTGGAGCGGGCAACGAGGCGTTCGACAAATTCGAGGACCATGCCGCGCCGTTGTTTCTGGCAGCAAGCGTGACGCGCGGCGCAGCCTCCAGCGACAAATTATCCGGGCAAACGTCGCGGATGATTGTCGTTTCCAACACCGATTTCCTCAAACCCGAGAACCAACGCGCCGAGAATATCGACTTTCTCGCCTCCTCGGTCAATTGGCTAGTCGGCCGCGAGGCGCTCGCGGGCATCGGTCCGCGCTCGCTGGGCACCTACAAACTGCCGATTCTCGAGGCGCAAGTGACCTTCATCAACCGCGTGAACCTGCTGTTTTTGCCCGCCTTTTTCGTCTTGGCTGGCGCACTGATCTGGTCCTCGCGCCGTGCCTGACGCCCATGCGCTCCCCCGCCTTCACGTTTCTGCTCAGCCTCGTCGCACTGGTCACCTGCGGGTTGGCTGGCTGGTGGCTGTCGGATGGCCAGCTCAGCGCCTTGTTCGGCACGCCGCCGACCCCGCCGGGGGACCGGCTGTACACGTCGTTTGCGCCGGCGGATGTGCGTAAAATCCAAATTTCGGTGCAGGGTAAGACTGCGGAGTTTGTCAAAGCCAGTGGCGGCTGGCAAGCCTCGCAACCCTGGCAAGACCGCATGGACCCGCGGGCGGCGGTGGGCATCATCGGCTTCACCCTCGGCATGCGCGTGGAAGATCTGGCGCCGACCGGAGAAATGCACCTGGCGGAAACCGGGTTGGCGGACGGCGCCATTCACATCCGCTTGGAAGGGGCGGATGGGCGGCCGCTGGCCAAGTACCGGTTGGGGCGGCGCACGCCGTGGCTGGGGACAGACCCGGAGAGCGGCCAAGCCGTGCCGACCCTGTTTGTGCAGCCGTGGGACAAAAACCGCAAGAGCCATGTGTTTGCCTGCACCGGTGACATTTTGCCGCTGTTCAAAAACCATCTCAAATACCTGCGCGATCATCATCCGTTCTACTTCCACCCGGCCACCCTGCGCAAAATCCGCATCCGCAGCGCTGCGGGCGAACTGACCCTCGGGCGCGACACTCCCAAGGATGCATGGCACATGGTTAAGCCGCTGGAGCTCAGGACCGACCCCGCCGCGATCAAGACCCTCATCGAGGGCTTGCACAACCTGCAGGCGGTAGCCATCAACGAGGCAGCAGTGGCCCCGCCGGCCAAGGGCGCCGCTAGCGCTGCCAAGCAAATCGCCCTGACGCTGTTTGGTTCCGAAACGGAGACCGTGTTGGAGATCCAAGCGCCGGAAACTCCCGCCGCGCGCGACGTCGCTGCCACCGTCAGCGACCGCCCGGGCACGGTTTTCCGGCTACCCCTCAAACCCGAGCCGGATCTCGTGTCGCTGGCCGATTTGCCCCTCGCCGTCAACGACCTACGCGACGCCACCCTCACCAACCTCAACGTCGCCTCGCTGCAAGCTATCTCGATCCAAGCGTCCACCGGACCAGAAATTTTCATCACCCGCCAGGGCCCAAAACTCTGGACTACACAGATCGAGGGCCACCAATGCCAGGCCAACGAGCTGCGCCTGTTTGAATTGCTCAAGGCCATGACCACCGAACGGGTCATCGGCTTCGAATCGGATGCCGCCACCGATTTCACCCCCTGGGGCTTGGCCCGCCCGTTTCTCAAGCTCAGCTTCATCGCCCAGGACAGCCGCACCCTCAGCCTGCGCTTCGGCATGGACAAGCACGGCAGCGTTTTCGTCAACCGCCTCGGCACGACCAGCGTCATGCGGGTGGATAAATCCGTGTTAGCCGCCATCACCATCCATCCCTACGCTTGGCGCGGCGCCCGCCTGTGGTCGCTGAGCCGCGTCGATTTACAATCCATTCAGCGCAGCGTGCCGAATCAAGCCCCCCTCATGCTGGCCTACGATTTCCTGTTTGATGAAACCTGGCACGGCCAGAGCGCGGGCAAGGATATCAGCGACGCAATCAACCCCGATAACGCCAAACGCTTGCTCGGCACTCTCGAATCCCTCGAAGCCACCCGCTGGCTCGCCACCGACGATGCCGACGCCATCGCCGCCTTGGCCACTCCGGCGCTCACCCTCACGGTCGAGGAAAAACAGGTCGATGAGCAGGGCAAGACGACCGGCGTTGACCGCCACGAGCTGAAATTCGCCCCGCTGGCCGGCACCCCGCCCTCGCCATTCTACTATGGCTGCCTGAGCTCCGACGGCCAGCCGTTCCTGATTGACCGCGCCACCTTCGACAACCTCGCCGTGGACGTGCTCGCCGAGCCATAAGCCAAGAGGAGCATTCTCTCAAAAGGCACCCAATCGCTTGCTCGCCCGCCGCTTTGTCATTGAGGGAGGAACCTTCCGAACAGCTTGGCTCCGATGCGGCCCGTTACGGAGCGACGACCTTACTGTCGTCGTGCGGAAGGGTCGACCCTAAACCAATGCTGCGGCGCTCATTCATGGGCCGCGTTTCCGCACCACCACAAAATGTGGTGGCTCCTTATACTCGTTCTCGAATACACCTGACCTCGAAGGCGTCCGCCGCCTCAAAATCGCCGCTGCAAGAATTTCCCAACGAAATTCATTGGCAAAGCGGAGCAGATAGCTATTTTCGCGCTTGTAGAGTTTACGCATAAATCCGGCCGCAAACCACTGTCCCTTGCCCAAATCCGCTGTATGGATTTGGTTCCTGTCTCTTCTTTTCACCGAAACACCGCCCTGCCGAAACACCGAAACACCGAAACACCGAAACACCGAAACACCGAAACACCGAAACACCTCTTCCGCCCCCCCCTCTTCCCCGTCCTCCGGGTCGGCTTGGGCGGGCGTAGCCCAGCAAAGCTCCCCCACCCACTCTTTCAATGGCCTTCACCGGGAAAACAATTTTCTAGCAATCTAGCAATAATCAGGTGAATCACATATCATGATCAACAACCCAGTCTCACGCAGGCGGTTTCTAGCCGTTGTCGCCGCGCTTGCCGCAGCCCCTCAGGCTGCGCTCGTCGCTGCACCAGAGAGCCGGCAGCCTAACATCGTGTTTGTTTTTGCCGATCAGATGCGATTCAGCATGATGAGTTGCATGAAAGGGGCTGCCGGGGCGGGCGGTGACCCGGAAAATGTTGCCACACCAAACCTGGACCGATTGGCCCGGGAAGGAGTGCTTTTCACGCACGCAGTCTCAAATATGCCGGTTTGTTCCGCCTATCGCGCCGCGCTGCTGACGGGGAAATTCACCCATACCACTACCGACCGGCTGACCAATCATGCCAACACGTTCCCGTCCATCCTCAAGCGCCAGGGCTATACTAACGGTTATATCGGCAAGTGGCATCTATCGCCCAAGGACCACCACCGGGAGGTCGGCGACTCGCGGCAGTTTGTGAAACCCGAGAACCGCGTGGGATGGGACTATTTCGCCGGGTTTGAATGTGCGCACCATTATTTTGACGGAACTTATTACGTCGACAATGATAAGACTCCGGTGAAAATACCAGCGGGTTCCTACGAGCCGGCAGTTCAGACGGATCTTGCGATTTCATTTATCAGACGTCATTCCCAGCAGCCCTTTGCCTGCTTTCTTGCGTGGGGGCCACCGCACAATCCGTATGAACCGCCCAAGGACTTCGATGCGCACAAGTCCGGACAGGTAAAACTGAGGGCGAATGTTCCGCAGGACATGGACGCTGAGGCACGTAAATATATTGCGCTTTATGCCGGGCAGGTGGAAAGCCTCGATGCACAGATGGGACGTCTACTCACCGCGCTTGACGAATTGGGAATCGCCGATAACACCATCGTCTTTTTTTCCTCGGATCACGGCGATATGCTCTCTTCGCAATATCATCAGCGCAATCAACACGGGGCTGGCTATAAACGGCGGCCTTGGGATGAGTCAATAAGAGTCCCGGGCATTTTACGCTGGCCTCAGCGCCTTTCCGGCGCCCAGCGCAATGATATGTTGCTCGGTTCGGTCGATCTCATGCCGACACTTCTTGCGCTTGCCGGTGCTCCCGTGCCACAGGATGTGCAAGGGCACGACCTATCAGGATGCATCCTGCACAAGCAATCCCCGCCTGATGCCGCGATGCTTGAACAGTACGCGCCCGGCAACACAGCGTATGGCTCGCCATGGCGCGGCATACGCACTGCCCAGTATCTGTATGCCATCAGCGGCCACCTCAACAATGGCCCCTGGCTCCTCTATGACATGGAAAAAGATCCGTTTCAGCTGAAGAATCTTGTCGGTGACTCAGACTATGCGGCGATACAGCAACAACTTCACACGCGCCTGTGCGACTGGAGAAAGGCAAGCGGCGACGATAACGATATGCAAAAACGCTTTCGGTCATTCCAGAGCAAGCCGGAGAAAGCTGTACAGGACGATTGACGCGCTGAACTGTTGTCGCCGGGTTGATTCCTACTAGGTGACAGATAAATAGTGGAGAATCTTTTGGATTGTGCGGTTTTCGGTGGTACGGTGATTACATGCGTAAATCCCGATGGCTGGCGGGGTGGAAAGATTCGGGCACGAAACCGGTGATTTACCATTGCATTAGCCGAGTGGTGGATCGGCGGTTTGTGTTTGAGGAGAGGGAATGCGAGGCGTTCCGGATGTTTTTTCGGATGTATGAGAATTTTTCAGGCTGCCGGGTCTTAGCGTATTGCGTGATGTCTAACCATTTTCACTTATTGCTGGAGGTGCCGCGGATGGCGGATGGCGGGTTGAGCGACGAGGAGTTGCTGGAACGTCTGGGCGGGCTATATCCCGAGGTGGTGGTGGCGGGAGTGGCGGCGGAATTGGAGGAGGCAAGGAGGAGTTCTATCGGCGAGATAGATGGCGCTATTGACGCGCGAGTGGCGGCGATTCATGCCCGATTTACCTATCGGATGCATGATTTGAGCGAGTTCATGAAAGGCTTGTTGATTCGCTTCACGCGGTGGTTCAACCGAACGCATTTGCGGACCGGAACCTTGTGGGAAGAACGGTTCAAGAGCGTGATAGTGGAAAGCGGGGTGGCGGCACGGACGATAGCAGCCTACATCGACCTCAATCCGATGCGGGCTGGGATGGTTAAAGACCCGGCGGATTACCGCTGGAGCAGTTATGGGGAAGCGGTGGGCGGCGGGAGGAAAGGGAATGGGAAAAAAGCCCGCGAGGGGTTGGTGCGGGCGTATTTTTGCGATCAGGGAGTGAGCTTTGAGGCGGAGAAATGGCAGGAGGTCTCGCGCCTGTACCGACGGCTAATGGGCTTGGCTTTGGGGCGCAAGCCGGGGTTTGCCAACATAGGCGGAGCCGGAAATCGTTGGACCCAAAGTACGCTGAGCGCGGCCGAGATGTTAGAAAGCAAAACCAACGGCACGGTCTTGAAGGCCCTTGGCATGGCCCAAATGTTGCATTGCCGGGTGAGGTACTTCACGGATGGGGCGGTGATTGGCAGCAAGGAGTTTGTGAACGAGGCGTTTGCACGAGCGCGGGAGCGATTCAGCGCCAAGCGCAAGGATGGAGCGCGGGCGATGAGGGGCAAAGGCAGCGGCGCGAAGGGACTGCTATGGAGCGCCAGGGCATTGCGCGTGGGTATTTGAAAATCACCAACACCGATTACCTTGCTGAAAGGATGCGCAGACGCCATTCTGGGCGCGTCCCCAGCCCCCGCGCCCCGCGTTTCCACCTCATGTCCACTTGGCGACCGATCCCTCTACCCAGTTTCTGGCAGCGCTGGCTGCCCGAACGGCTGCATGGGCCACTGCGCGGATTGGTGAAACTCACCCTTCTTGGCTTGATCGTGGGCGGCGGGCTGGCATTTTTCTATGTTCTGTTGGCCAGTCGCTTTGATTTGAACGAGGTGGGCCAGCTGCCCGGCGATCCAGTTTACTACGACCGCCAGGGCCAGGAATTACCGGCGCCGGTGGGTGCTGGCCGGCGTTTGGTTAGCCGCCAAGACATTCCGGCATTTCTGGTGCAAGCGCTGCAAGCGCGGGAGGATGCGCGGTTTTTTCAGCACGGCGGGGTGGATGTGTGGGGGCTGTGCCGGGCCACCTTGCGCAACCTCAAGGACCTCGTTCACCC
>Ga0209084_1002529_pt1 | contig 14093 bp, 12 predicted proteins | sample C_130820_MF_Meta_FD_187309 | JGI IMG/M metagenome (GOLD analysis project Ga0209084, IMG submission 187309) | Freshwater microbial communities from Lake Croche, Canada to study carbon cycling - C_130820_MF_MetaG (SPAdes) (version 2) | ecosystem: Environmental > Aquatic > Freshwater > Lake... | reverse complement strand
GCATCGGGTTCCTCTACCGTATCCAACTTGACCTTACGGATGGACGGACGGATTCCCGCCTTGTAGTCGAACTCAGGAGAGAACCCAATCGGTTCCATATCCATCGCCAGTGCATCATAATCAATCGTGCGACGCTGAGGAATGACCTGCTTGAGCGATTCAGGGACAAGATACACCGGCGCATTGAAGAGCGAAACACCCTCAGGGTGCGAACCATCCTGGAGACACTTGAGCGGGACAACCCCCATCTTGGACTTGGGAGCGTCGCCATACAGAAAGGGTTTCGCGATATGCTTGGAGATGCAGAAGTTAGGCACCTGACGCGGTGTCTCACTCACGATGGACGAATCAGGCACCGCACGTCCGACCGCCTTGAAGTTCCGCTTCTTGCGAGGTTGCACCAGGTTATAGAAACCAACATCAGTAGACACAATACTCATTTATCTTATTCACTTGAAAAAGATGGCGTTAAGCATTTCGCTTCCGCTTAGCATCTTGGTCTTCTCGACAACGCGTTCAACCGGCACCTCCTTCACGACCTCCTTGATCTCAGCGGGTTTCTTCATTGCCGCCAGTTCGGACCGCAATGCAGCAAGTTCACTCTTCACATCGTCCACTGCAATCCTCGCCTTCACAACGCTCTTCTTCCGCTCCTTGTAGATGACCTCAGGTTCGGGAGGCGGCGCAGGAACCGTGACAACCTTAGGCGGTTTGGGATTGGGGACAAACTTGGGTTTGGGTGCATCGGCAGGGATCTCGCCCTTCGTCTGCTTCTCCTCGTGTACCTCCCGCTCTTTCGCGAGGGTTTCCCGCTTTGCCTTTAGTGCCTCCATTCCCTTACGCAGACCCGCCATCTGCTTCTCGTTCACCTTACGCTTCTCCTTCTTCACGGGCGGTGCATCGGGTTCAGAGTCGCTCATTTGATATATGTAGGACAAAAACGTTCATTATATTCTTTCCTTCGCGAACCGACTGCCTTTGTAGTTTTCTAATAGATGTTCCACGAGTTCGTGCCATCCCACGTAGAACTAATCATATGAATGTAGAGGTAGAAATTATCACCTCCGCCGACAGTTGTGTTGTTGAATATGACCGTGCCGTAGATTACCCCGCCAATATCCAGGTTGTTTGGATACATCGATACGGAATCGGTAGAGTCAAGCACATTTGCCTGTGCGACCTGCACCGTCTGTGCTGGGGTGATAATCATAATGGACGACATTGACCGTTTGCTATTGTTGGTGCAGACGGACAAGAAGTTATAGATGCCCGGTGGGAGATTGCCGACCTTTATGCTCGTCCCGTCGTATGTGTTTCCTGTGACCTGAAATGTAAGACTGCCACTCAAAGCGGATACGACATAGTTTTTGAATATCAGTGTCCCGTCGTTCGTGATCGGCGTGGCGATCGCACCATTCACGTAATTCACGTTTAGATAGTTGGTGCCTACTGTTCCCGCATTGCTGATGTTGTGCGTCGCCATATTGATGTCGCCCGAGAGCGCCAATGTCCCGCCCACATTCAAATCACCCGATACATTGGTCGTAGGGGTGGTTATATTGACATCGATTGTCGATGTGAGGGCAACCTCTCCTGGCGCATATACATACGACACAATCACAATACCCGAACCACCCGCTAATCCTATCGTGTCGCCAACATTTGCTGATGCACCACCACCTCCACCGCCCGTGTTTGGCGCTCCCGCAGTTCCCCGTGTTAATGGTGTTCCTCCCACACCAAATCCAGAACCATTGCCTCCACCACCCACACCACCCGCACCACCATTGTATGGCGTACCCCAGTATGTTCCTCCCTGCGCACCGCCACCGCCACCGCCGTAGTATGTGCCATAGTAAAGCGTTCCCGCACCACCCGCTGTACCCGCACTTGTATCGGTGGGGTGATTTACTCCCTGTGCTGATGTACCGCCACCACCCGCACCTCCGTTTGACCCATCGTTAGTTCCTTCACCGCCATTCTCTGCCAAGTTTGTAACCTGCGTCAGGGGTGAATGAATGTTGCCCGTGTTCGCACCACCATGCTGTCGCTCTCCAAGTTCACTGCCACCGCCACCACACCCGCCGTTGCGTCCAGCACCGATGCTGTATGTTCCACCACCGCCACCACCCAGTGCATTCAGTGTTCCGCTCCCGTTGAATGTAGTCGTTTCACCGTCACCACCCTGTGACGCCGAGACAACACCACCCACACCACCTGCACCCACGACAACAGCATAAGACCCCACGCTCAACGCACCTGTCGCAATCACCATATTACCCGCACCGCCACCACCACCTGACTGAACGCCACCGCCACCGCCACCGCCAATTGCCATTACCTCAATCGTAGCACCCGCACCCGACACGACGGAAAATGTTCCGCTGCTTGTAAAAGTATGGAACTTGCGACCACCTGAAACCGTAATCGTGCCCCCCGTAGCAACCAGCGTTGTAGCAACAGGTAGGACGATAGACGAACTGGCGTTGGAAATGCTGACCTGACCTGCACTCGTCATCTTGATTGAACTGGCAGCGTTTGAGATTGTAACCAATCCGGTTGCTGACAACTTGGCGTCACTGTCGAGTAGGAAGTTGTTGTATGTGTTGGACAGGCGGAGATAGTTGGATGAGATCAGTTGTGCCCCTGCACTTCCATACCCAAGCGACAACTTGTTAGTGGAAGCACCGTTGCTGATTGTGACCGCTGAACCATAGATATTCATATAGTTTGAACTCACGAGATCTGTTCCGGTAGACTGCGTAAAGTTGTTGATGTTAGAACCATTCGCGATAGTGATTGAGTTAGATGAAGTAATCGCCATACCCTGCCCTGCTTGGGGCATCTGGATACGATGGTAGTTTGAACCCGCAATGATGTCTAATGCGCCGTTGGACGAGTTGTATGACGCAATGGAAAGCGTGTTCTGCTGGTTGATGATGGTCATATTTGAACCCTCGAATACGGACGATGGACCGATGATGTTCGACACATTGCAGAGAGAACCGCCACCAGCAATACACTGAAGAAAGGTGACTTGGTCTATGTTGTGGTTACACATATTCAGGTTTCCATTCAGGTTCAGGACGTTCGTGTTCATCGTGATATTGCTGAACCCACTTGTCGTCATTGAGATACTTGTTCCCGCGTTCAGTGAGATGTTGGAGGTTGCGGTTAAGGCAAGACCCGCCGATGATGAGATGCTGGGAGCATTACTGATGACGTGATTACACATGTTGATATATCCGCTTATCATGCTTAGCACAGGGGTCGTGATGTTGATCGCACCTGCATTCATGTTCAGGTTGCTACTGACGAGGAAGGACGTGTTACTCGCGGAGTTCCAGTTCAAACTAACGCCATACTTATTGTAGATGGTGTCCGTATACAACCCGTTCTCCACAATCGTGCCGTTGTACCCATACAGGTAGTTCGTGCCTACATAGACCGGAAGACCACCTGCTGGTAATCCCGCCGTCATGCTGTTTCCGTATTGCCCGAAGATGTAGTTGTTGCCATACACCCCCGTAACAGGACTGAATGTTCCCGCATACATTGAGTTTGCTCCCGCAGACAACTTGATAAGACCCGGCACAGTGCCATACGAATATGCGGTCAGGTCAATCTCTCCGTTTCCAAGTAGCGCAGACACCACCGTTGCAGGTGGCGTAGGGGACAGACCTGCCTGTGCGATGATACTCACAAGTCCTCCACGAGGAAAATACCCTAAATAGGGTTCAGGAGGGTCAATAAAGAAGTTGCCATAGTTGCCCTTTGCCTCCATCTTAAGTTGGGACACGGTGAAGGCAGGGTTCAGCGGTGTAGCGACATCAGCGGTGATATTCACAATGCCACCGAGACCTCCCTTTCCAGCGATATTGACCGTGCCGTATGACGCATAGTTGCATAGACTGTCTCCTACATCTGCGGTTTCAGTGATACTGAACTGACCGCTGAGCGTGAGATCGGTGTTCGAGATGTTGCCGATCACATTGCCCGACAGCGTTCCAGACAGATTGGTTGCAGCGAGTCCGGACGTCGTGATGCCTCCCGCATTGGAAATCGCAGTGGAGTTGAGTGTCCCCACATTTGCTGTGGTTGCATTGAGTGTCCCGACATTCGAGATGTTGAACCCGGCAATATCCACATTTGTCGTAGCGGGGAATGAACTCCAGTTTTGCGCCGTCTCACCGATGGACGTGTGGATATGGGACACGGCACCATTTCTGAACTCGAAGTATGCGGTGCGATTGCCTGTCTGATACACGGCATACAGAAAGACCGATACACGCTTTCCAACCGCCAGTGCAGTTCCAGGTATGTATAACGCACTATCGTAAATAAGTTGCGAGGCGACCAAGTTTGTAATCAGGACAGGATCTGCAGACCCATCGGCAATCAAAACTGGGTTTGAGACACCATCCGCGTCCACCTGATACAGAGACCAGTAGAACGATGGCGCATTGGTCACTGCAGATGCGGCGGCGTAGATATTCAAATCCCATATGCCGGGCGGAATGTATCCACTGGGAATCGCACCGACTGGCGTAGGGAACTTAGCAATCAATACCGTCGCAGAGTTTGTTGAATAACTTATATTTGTCTGAGCGGTCAAGACGGGAGCAAGAAGTAGAGTTCCAGCAGTCGGAACGGTTGTCGACGTTGCTGAATCCAAGTAAAACACCGTGCCTCCTGAAATGCCATTCGCACCTGAGGGACCTGCGGGTCCTGTGGGTCCAATGTATCGTGTATTTCCCGCCCAGTTAGGCAGTGCCATTTGTGATTACTTAATAATATAAAGCAAGAGCAATCTGCGTGTTTGAGTTCCAGCACTGCACGAACGGGTTTCCGTAGTCATCAATCAGTTCTACGGTCACCTCGTAGATCTCGTTGGGTGTCGAGAGCGAGGGGATCTCCACGCTGTTCGTGGTGTAGGAGTTGATGCAGTACGGGGCGTTCTCAATCGGGATAGACGCAATCAGACTCTTACGCTTGTTGCTGGAGTCAACACCGCCACCAACCGCGACAGACAGATAGACGCCCACATTTTGCACTCCGAGTAAGATTGGCGGACAATCAGCAACAACGGGAACAGCAGAGGACAGAGACGGCACACCGGTAGAGGTCGCACACCCCACCTGCGAGGACGCACCCCACCACTGACCCTGCGCATTGTAGGACAGCGTAAATCCAAGACGAGCATTCATCGTGATTCCCTCCACGAAAGGTTGGAATGTGCCTGTCGCATAGGTGTTGGACGAGTTGTAGGCGTTCATCTTAAGGCGATTGGTAGGGGTTGTCGTACCACGCAGGAGATCCAGCACGTTCGGGTCATCCGCAGCGGCAGGGGCGATATAGTTCGTGCCGTTTCCAGCAACAGAGAAACGACGAGTGGTTGTATCGAAGGCGAACGTCACCTGACCCGCAACCCAGATGGGATTGAAGATGTTCGTATCACCACCCACTGATGCCGCCGCGTTCAGTGCCGCCACAAGTTCCGTACCCGTGTTGAAATATTTATTCAGCGTGTATGCTGTCGTCACACCATAGGGCACAAACCACGACGGATAAAGACGGATGCACCGGAGATTTGCCAGTGTCGCAATACCCGCCTGTGTCGCCGATGTGTAGTAAAAGAACATCAACTGCCCGTTGTAGTCGTTCAACTGAAGCGACGCGTTGATAAAGTTCGCATTCACCAACTGAACTCCCTTGACCCCGAGCAGAGGTGTCTGCAATACGTTTGTGAACCGACTATACGACGCCCCCTGCTTGTTCACATCGCTAAACGAGTTCAGCGTGAGGCGGTCGGGTCTATTGAGCGATGCCATTTATATCTCTTACGCCTTATTTTCCTGCTCTATGTCTTTGTAGGTCAACTTCAGAGTGAAGGAGGAGATGCCATTGTTCGTCATCGGGTATAACTCGCCGACCTCATCGCGCAGTTCAATCCCAATCGAGTAAATGTCGGCGTGATTGACCCGCAACTTGCCATCAATAAAGTTTGCAAAATACGAGACGCCCAAGTTCCCGGCGTTGAGCGTGGACAGACCGATCAGGTTGGTGTTCCTCTGCGTGTCGAGCGTCGTGCCGTACACGATTGTGCTGTAGATAGAAATGGTAGATGAATACACCAAGTTGGCATATCCGTCAGCAGTATACACCGTCGCGGTTGTGGATGTCCCAGTTGTCAGCAAATCTCCCACCCCATACGAGGTGTAATACGGCACAGGACGTATGCGGTTCAGAACCTCGCTGGTGGACGTTCCATTCGGTATGCCTACACTTGCACCTAATGCTGTATTCAGGTTTGTTGGATTAAACAACCCATTCCAGCAGAAACCCAAGATTGAGTTAAGAAGTCGGCGTGGTGCAGGATTGAAGGGTTGCGCCGGGATTGCGATCGGGAATGGATATTGAATGTACCCGTTGAACGTGTCCGCCATATCAAACGTCCGACTGAGTGCATATAGACCCGTCACGGGTAGATTGACCGACGAGGTCAGTGGCGTCCAGTACGACGGAATCCAATACGGGTTAGTGCTGAACACACTGCCCGTTGCGATGGGACTTACTTGGTTTGCGTTATTGTCCTTGATGCACTTGTAGAAGAACACGCCGTTCCCCACTGTTCCCACGTAGGTCATCAAATCATTCACCTTCGAGAAGACGGTGCTGACGTTGGGTGAATACTCAATGAACCTCCAAAATGTATTGTTGGTGTAAAGACCTGTCGGCGCATTCCCCAGTGTCGCTTTGATGCAGACATACCACTTTGACCCCGAATACACATAGTCGCCGATCGCATATTGAACAACCGCACTATACGCATTGGTCGTAGTATTGGGAATGAAGAACGGCAAGAACCCCTTGACCTGCTTGGTTGCCTGATACGTTACGCCCTGATACTGCACGATGTCGCCTGACTCATACAGCGAGTACTGGTTCCACTGCCGACTATTGCCGCCCGTTATATTCGTTCCCTGATTGATGACTACATTTGGGTCACCGTACCCGGTCACCAAGTAGCGGTAGTTGTAAGGACCCAGCGATTGTGTCGGTGGTGTCACCCAACCATCAAGAGTACTGAACGACCCAGTCCAGACATTCGCGGTCGCTTGGTAGATGCCGCCACCAGCAGATACATACTGACCCGTCTGATACGGCGTGTATGATGCGAAATCGCCAACAAGTCGGTTGGTTACATACGACCAGTATGTCTTGTTTGTCGAGGGCGTATTCCCGATGTTTCCCGCGAGTAGAGAGCGATAAACAATACTATTGTAGGTTACGAATGCACCCACCGCATAGGTCGTCCCCGCCGCATAGGTGTCCGCCGCCGATGCAATGAACAGGGGAGCAGCAGTATTCAGTCCCGTCATCTGAAACTTGTTCTGCGTGGAGTTGTAGGTGATGGTAATGTCTTGGGGAACATACTGAACCTGATACACGGCAGATCCCGACCACTCACCACTTGTCCCCGCTGCATTATCATAAATAAGGTCTCTCTTGCACGACAGGGCAAGTTGAGTTGCCACGCTGGGGTAATCGTTGAACGTTATGTTCTGCCCGTACACGGATGGCGTGGGTTGGAAAAACTCAGGTTTGTAGTATGAGGGCAACAGGCGGACAAAAAACAGGTTCTCGGTATTGGGAACGGTGTTGGCAAACAGGTCGAGGCGGTAATACCAAAATACACACGCTGTATCCGGGATGCTCTGAGTGCAGAGAGGAATGTTCGCCGCCAATAACTGCAGGGTCTCTGCCTCTAATATCGGGCGGGGCATATTCACGTTAAACTGCGAGTATCCAAATGACGACCCACTTGCCGTTGCGTTTGCTGAGGACAAACTTAGCAACTCGGGTTGATTTAGCAGACCTTTGAATACGGTGACCCCTGCCACGCGTCCCAGTGCTTTCTCGTCCTCTATCTCCTGCACCACTGCTGCCAGTTGCTCTTGATCCATTATGATGACGCGGGATTACTTTATCTGCTTCATACTTGGGTTCAGGTCTTGGGTGTTCGTGCGCCACTTCATCCTCCTCATTGTGTACGCCCCAGTATTTACTCATTCCCCTTATGAGATGCGCTGATAGAAAGCATTATTCACACCACCAGTCTTGCCTGTTGATGTCGTGAAGGAGCAGTTCGTGTCCCAAATCAGAGTTCCAGACACAGCAAGAACCATCACGCCCGACACGGTATTGATGATTGCAGCAGGAGTGCTTCCAATCCCGCTGTATCCCGTCAGTCCAGACTGCGGATAGTAAAGCACAGAACCCGCTCCATCGTGGATACGGAAGTTTATCGTGTCCGTCACCGTAAAGGTGGTTGAAGAGGTTGCGGAGAAGTTGCCACCCACAAAATAGGTTCCAGCAGGAAGGGTAGGAGAGGTGACGATCGTTGTTGCGCCGTTTGCAATCGTCGCGGTCGTCGAGGTATTCACCATCGTCGGTGGGAGAAGAGAGTTCACGCCAATCGGGGCAACGTTATACATTGTGCCATCAACTCCGACGTTCGCCATTTGTCTCTACGCAATACAAGGTTATAGCATAATCTCTTCGCTGAATACAAATGCCCCACAAGACGACCTTTCAACTCGGTATGGAGGCGGTGCTTAACAACCCGCAGACGTCGTTTCTCACGAACCCCAAGACATTCCACGAGATCCACAAGCAGTCCGGGATGTCGATGAATGCAATGATGAAGCACATTGGTGGCAAGGTCAAGCAGAAGAAGAAGGAACCCACCGATGCTGAAAAAAGTAAAGAGCGACTGGAGGCGATGGAGGCAAAAACTGAGAAGAAGTAAAGCGAACGGAAACAAGTGTAGCGGATTAAGTATAAACACGAAATGGCATTCACGACTCAGTCTGGCGACCTGTACCCCTTTACGGAAGTTGTCCCTGCGTCCGCTCAGTTTGGTGCTCCCGAGCGTTCGTCCATTCTCACCCAGCGTCGCCGTGCCCGTGTCACTCCGCAGACGGGTCCCTCGTATGGTTCTGCGGGTCAGGGTGCGGGTGGAGCACAGGTTCAGTTCCTCCTTGCAGATCAGGGAGGACTTCTGGACATGAGGTCCATCGTGCTGAACTATACCATCCAGACCTACGCGACCAGCACGACCGCGTGTCCCGATGACGGACACCCCTTCATGACGGTTCAGGCACTCCTCAACGGGCAGTTGCTCGAGAACATCCAGAACGCCCCTAAACTGGCGAACGTGGAGATGACGATGGGTGCGTCCAAGTCCTACTACCAGACGGCGGGTTCGCTGCAGGGTTTTGAACTCCTCAATAACGACCTGGTGACGAACATCCCGTCCAGCAGCGTTACGGCGTCCATCACCGCGTGGGGTTATGCGACGGGTAATCAGGGGTCGGTGCAGGTTCGCTCTTCTCGTGCGGCGTCTGCCAAGTTCAACAACATCGCGGGAGAGCAGCGTAGTATCCCGCTTGGTCTGATGTGCGGTCTTGGACGCATGAAGCAGTACCTCCCGATCGCCCTGACGGGTGAACTGGCGTTCGTCCTCATTGCGGGTCAACCTGGTGATGTGCTGTTCGACGTTGCCTCCACGACGGCGGGTGATTTCTCGCTCAGCAACGTCAGCATTGAGTACGACATCGTTGTACCCGACCAGCGCTATATGCAGGTTCTCCAGAAGGTGGCGATGGAGGACCCGGTTGGTCTGACGATGCCCTACGAGTCCAGCATCGTGACTGCCGCTGCTGCGATTGCTCTCTCTACCTCGATGACCCAGAACGACCTGATAGTGTCCCGTGCGACCAACCACCTGCTCCGTGCGAGTGTCGTGCAGGTGCCGACGAGTGCCGTGTCTCTTCAGGGTTTCCCGTCGCAGTCTTGCTTCTCCCACGCGGGTGTTTACAGCGTCCAGTTCCGCATCGGTTCGCAGGTCTACCCGCAGATTGCCGCTCAGGGTGATGCCGCCCTCTTCAACATGTCCCTCTCGGCGTATGGTTCGCCCGAGCAGGAGAACGGCACGGTGACGAACCGGGTTCTCTGGGGCAACTCGACGAACGCTGCGACTGCGGGTACGGCGGCGGTGTATGAGACTGCTGAGTCCAGTGCGAGTGGAACGCTCAAGTTCTGCTATGCCGACCGCTTCATCCCGACATACGGGTTCCAGACGGTCAAGGGTGGAGTGCAACCGCTGGACGTGGACGGCGTGTCCCTCGCGGGTGCCAGTGGTTCGCAGTTGATCGTTTCGCTGGTCTCTGCTCCCGGTGTTGCCTACACCCCGTTCGTCGTCATCACTGCCCTCCGCTTCATCAAGGCGCAGGGTGGAGCGGTGCAGGTCGTCGGAGCGTAAAATGTTGCGGTCTAATAAATGTTCCGCATCTACGGACGTCGCATCCGCCACTGCCGTCGCTTCCCTCTCTAATACATCAGTTTGACACGACCCAAGATGTGAGCGATCACATCCACGTTAAACGCATTCCCCAAACACTTATACCGATTGGTCGTCGCCACGCCCTCCGTATAGTTGTCGGGAAGTCCTTGCAGTCGCTCACACTCAATCGGGGTCAGTTTGCGGATACGGTCGTTGGTCTCATACAGACCCGTCTTTGCCCCAAGACCACCGCCATTTGCCGAGAGCGTACAGGACTTGCCGTCCGTATCATAAACCCGATTCCCCTGTGCGTCGCTGTTGCCGATATGCCCTACCTTGATAAGATGCCCGACCGATGCGAGTGTGGGTGCCTTTGCTTTGGGGTCATATACCCGCAGCGCCGCCCCGCCAACCTTACACTCGTTCTCTGCCCCGAAATACCCGACTTGGACGAACTCGCCTTCCTTCTTGTTGGGAGTCGGCGTGAATGTCCGCTCCTTCACCAATGTAGTTCCATTGGCGTGTGACCCCTTCCACATCGTTGAGCATAAGGTATGTGCCTTCTCATCAACTTCACGAAGATTGGTCTGCTGATGCTTGGACAGAACCATCGTCTTCTTGATGTAGAACTTCTCATCAATCTCAGTCTGCAGAATGTCCCTCAGCAGAATCCCCCTGTCTTCGGGCAGGTCAAAGGGTATGTTCGTCCAGAACAGGCGCTTACGGGACTGGGCAGACACCAGCGACGCATTGAACATCACGGGTTCAACGCCCATCTCTCGCGTGATGATGTCCCTGTCCTTCTTCGGCATGGACGCCACATTCTCCAAGATGAACCACTGCGGACTGCACTCCTTCTTGATACGGACATACTCCCAGAACAGGGACGACTGGTCGCCCTCCAATCCCTTCCTATCCTTCTTCGCAATGGAGAGATCGGTACAAGGACTTCCGCCAATCAACAGGTCTACCTGACCCTCGACCTCCAAGTCCACCACGCTTCCAACACGGATGATGTCGGGGTAGTTCTTCTCGCTCACCTTTATGGCGTTCTTATCAATCTCACTCGCCATGTAGGCATTGACCTCAATCCCCGCACGATCCAGTGCCACACGCGCACACGAGATGCCGTCAAACAGGGACAGAACATTCATTTTCTATTCTCGCAACAATAGAAATGGCGACAGAAGCACATGTGATTAACCTTGCTGAACGTACGGATCGCTGGGAGGAGATGCAGAAGGTGTGGAAGGACCAACCCATCACCCTCGTCCGTCGCGATGCCATCAAGATTAACAAGACGGACATTCCCGACGCCTACCACGCTGTCTTCCTCAAGCACCGGGAGATGCTGACGACTGCTAAGAAACTCGGGGACAAGCACATTCTCATTATGGAGGATGATGCGTCACCCTGCAAGGACTTCGCGAGGCACTGGGTGGCAATCAAGGAGTACTTGGATGCGCGTGATGATTGGGAACTTTTCAATGGTGGAATGCTGATGATACGTGATTGCGTTGATAAGATCGTGAGGATTGACCACAAGGACGGTAAGGATCCCACGATGGTGCTGGGCGTATGGAGAGGTGCGATGGCACACTTTCTCTATATGCGGGTTGACCCGTGCTTAGAGAAGATGCAGGAATGGGAGGCGGATGGGAAACCGATGTTCGATGGTTGGTACTCGCACAAGATGAAGACAATGGCGTGTATCCCTTACTTGGCGTTCCAGCGTGATGGATATAGCGATGCGGCAGGTGAGACTCGCAGTTGGGAGGAGAGGTTCAAGTATGAGGAGGACACGATGAAGTTTGCACTCCGGGAGTTTATGGAACCTCTGCCTGTGAACCCGCAGTTCGACCACGCTGACCCGCGACAGACCGTGCTGCGTGAGATTGACCGAACGAGCGGTGGGTTTGAAGCGCCTAAGGGTGCAATCTGGGACGGACACGGATATTCATAGGTTACTGGTTACTGGTTACTGGTTGAATTTCGAGAGTTGTATAGGAGGGGATACTATACAAGATTGTAGAAAGGACGTCGGGGTATAGTTCAAAAGACTCTAAAACGAACCAGTAACCGGCAACCAATAACCGCTCACTTCTTGCCCTTCTTCATCATAATCATATTCAGAAGTCGCATCTGCGCCTCTGCCTTAGGTTTGGTTGTGTACCCGTGCGTTTTGCCCTTGTTGGGACCCGCTGTCGTCTTGACTGCATACTTCGAACCCTGCGACACAATAGCGTATGGCATTTATCTACCAACAATAAAACAATGCCTCAGAGTCTTCGGTTCTCACAACCCTGTCCGTGTGGTGGACGCACAGGACACCCATACACTGCCCGTAATACCATTCACGAGGCATCAAAGAAACATCAGGCGTGGATTACTCAGGTTCACCCTCACTCGACGACCCCTCACTCGACGACACCGACCCGCGACGTCCCATCAACGTCTGCATCTCAGTCAACTTCTTAGAAGGCGGGAGCGGTGTGCTGAACCCCTCAGTCCAGCGGTCAGCGTTCATCGGACGCCGACGATCCCAAACCAAAAAGTTATACGGACGCCGTGCCATCGCCCGGTCATAATGCCCTACAAACTCATCGACATCATACTGCTCGGCATACTCCTCTGCAATCTTCCGCACCTCGTTAATCGGCATCTTGTAGAGGACGATGGTCGTGATGTTGGCGCGGACGGCGGGACTTGTGAATCCTGTATTCTTGTAGAACTGCGTGAGGTAGAAGAGAGTGCAGTTAGACTCGTGGCGAGAGGTCAAGCACAACTTCTCAATGGGAGGAGCACCACCCACTTTTGCCTTACGCATCAGAGACGCACCAGCAAAGTCATCAAACACAATGGCAGTATTCATCATCGGTTTATTCTTCTCCAATCGCTCCAACTGGTGCCGTTTGAGATCGGTCTGGTATTCATCAAACGACACGGGTTCAAATTCAGTCATAATCAGTTTGTTCTCAATCGGCATCTTCTCAAACGAGGACTTGGCGTCCAGCGTTCCGATGTAGATGAGTGCCTCGTCAAAAACGGATTTCTTCTTAGTCTTGCCCGTCACATACCCCTTAGTCATCATTGACCAGAGTGCCGAACTCTTGCCCGATCCACACTGACCGAGAATGAGGATAGTAGCGGGGAGTGCAGGTAAGAACTGGGCGTCCATCTTTTCCATACGCGGGTCCTTAGGTTTCTTCTCACCAGGCATTACCTCTACAAAGTTCTTCTCGTCCATTACTTCTTATCGAGATTGTCTTCGTGCAGTCGATTTCACTTGTGTCCTACTGGCATTAACTTGATGGGGAAGATGCTGCCATTGTTTGAGTACGGATTACGGAATGTGCCGCCAGGACAGAACAGTGCCTTTGTCTTCTTACGGGGTCCATCGACATATCCAGTCTTCTCGTCAGAACGATAGACGCTGATGTACTCCTTGCCAATCATAACGCTACACTGTTCCTTATATATTCTGTACGTTCCAATGATGTGAGTGTCAGGAGGTACAGGGATGGCGGGTGCAGTTGGAAGAGAGGGGAGTACAACATCACAGACTCCAAAGTAGTCAAATCCAGTGGAGGTCATCTTGTCCGAGTGAGACCTGGTTTGGTTTGCTGGGTGCGAATCCGTTTTTACCGCACAAATCCAGTTTTGATGATTATGACCTGATTGGTGACCTAAGGCGTGATTGCTATGTTCGTCGCCTTACCAAGAAACCATATGGTTTCTTGGTAAG
>Ga0209084_1002523_pt1 | contig 14122 bp, 25 predicted proteins | sample C_130820_MF_Meta_FD_187309 | JGI IMG/M metagenome (GOLD analysis project Ga0209084, IMG submission 187309) | Freshwater microbial communities from Lake Croche, Canada to study carbon cycling - C_130820_MF_MetaG (SPAdes) (version 2) | ecosystem: Environmental > Aquatic > Freshwater > Lake... | reverse complement strand
TTTGAAAAGCGCATTGTGGCAAATGAGTTGCAAGAAAAATTGGAGTATGCAAAGATGCGCGGAAATGTTGCTGCGCTCTGCGCTCAAGTGCACGAGGAAGTCAAGCAGAAAATTGAAGAAAATTACAAGTTGATAGAAAACTTGTGAGTTGGCATGGGAGTTGCTAACAAACCAGCAACGTAAACCCTTGAATATCAACGACTTAGGCGGGGGGCCCCATAAAGTGTTGATAGTCAACGACTTACGAAAGTTATCTCCTTACCATAAAGCGCGCCCTTTGTCAAGCAAAAAAGTAAAAAATCTTTTAAAAAATCCCTTGCGCTCTTTTCCTTTTGTGATAATCTTTGGGCATGAAATTGACATTCGGTGACGCAAACGCAAAACTCAAAAAATTGGAAATCGCCTTGCAAGCGAAAGTTATAACCTTTTCCCTTCCCTCGGGCTTTACTTGCTCGGGTGCTTTGGAATGCTTGAGCCGTGCCGATAGGGAAACGGGAAAAATCTCCGACGGCTTGCAAACGAAATTCCGTTGCTTTCAAGCCAGCGCGGAAGCTCTTTATCCTTCTCTCCGCAATATGGTTTGGAATAACTTTGAAACTATCCGCCAACATGGGAACGACTACCAAAAAATCGCGGATGAAATTTGCAAAAGCCTTCCCCAATACTTTAATATCTGCCGAGTTCACATCGGCGGCGACTTTTTTAGCCAAGCCTACTTTGACGCATGGCTTGAAGTGGCAAAGAAAAATCCTTCAAAAACTTTTTATGCCTATACAAAGAGCCTTCCCTTTTGGCTCTCTCGCAAAAATGAAATCCCTGAAAACTTTGTTTTGACAGCTTCACGGGGCGGAAGATATGACGAGATGATTGACCAGCACGGGCTGAAATGTTCGGAAGTAGTTTTTAGCGAAGCCGAAGCCGCGCAAAAAGGTTTGGAAATTGACCACGACGACAGCCACGCCGCAATCGGCAAAAAATCTTTTGCTCTACTTTTGCACGGCACGCAACCCAAAGGAACGGCAGCGGCGGAAGCCCTGAAAAAAATCAAAAAGTCAATCAAAAAATAAATATGCTTTTAATCTTTTTGGCATGTTGCCTGCTTTGGGCAGTAAAAAATAAATACAATTAAATCACAGCGTGCCGCAGGTGTGGCACGCTTTTTGCTCTCTACAAACTTGTGTAACCTGTTGATAATCAACGCCCTATGGGGCCCCCCGCGCAAGTGCTTGAATATCAACGACTTATGCAAGCGGCGCCACTACCACAAATCCCAAAAGGTGTCAAGCAAAAAAGTAAAAAAATAAAAAATAAATTTTCAAAAAATCCCTTGACCATTTTAGAAAATCAGGTAATCTCTCTTACATGAATATGTTTAATGAACTGTCCGCCGAATCCGAAATGTCCTCCCTCGCGCAACTGTCCACCGAGGAGCAGGCTGAATACTGCAACTGGCTTGACGAAGTTGCCGCCAAGATGGACTCCGCCGAATAATTTTTCTTGACCTTTTAACCACCAACACCTAACCTATACCTATATGGAAGACCAATACCTCGACAGCTACTACGAGTCCCAAACCGAAATCCCCGAACCCGCTTATGATGGCGGCGGCTGGGGCGGCGATGGTTCCGGCACGGATGACTTTGCCGACTACAACGCCAACGAAGCGGATAGCTACCGCGACGAGGGCAGCGAGTAAGCAACTCCTGCGCCAAGCGTAACCCCTTGAAGCAGAAGGGTTTACGCGGGGGGCCCCAAAAACCCTTGACTATCAACAAGTTACAAAAGTTAGATCTTTACCATATCCCATCCCTTTTGTCAAGAAGAATCTTAAAAATAAATAAAATAAATCTTCTAAAAATCTCTTGTCATTTTTTATATATCTGGTATCTTTTCTTTGTTGGTGGTGGCTGTGCCAGAATCGGCGTCGGTGCTAAATGCGAGAAATCCGACAGAAGCAGCACGAAACCAACCGTCTGACCTAGAGAGTGCCGATAAGAAGATGCCGAGCATGGGGCTTTCCGGTAATGCAGCTAGGGAAATGCGGTCTGGAGCCGACGTTAATAATCAAAACCAGAATTTAATTTTGAGCGTGTGGCGGAATGTAAAAACGCGAAGCAGCACTTGGGTGGTCTAGACTCTAGGCGTAATGACGGCTCCCAACTTGCAGGTTCAAATCCTGCCGCGCTCTTTTTAATTTTGTTGATTGAGAATCTGATATCTTTTCTTTGTTGATACGGGATTGGAAGTTTGGTTCAAATCCAAACCTCACCAACATTTTTACTTGACAATCGCAACCAAATAACGCATAATACGCACATGAAATCATTCTATTCATTCTTTCAAGGTCGTCTCAATGTCTGGTTCAATCCGCATATTGGGGCAGGATTCACGGTTTCTTTGGTTGATTTGTATGCTTGTTTTTGGTTGCCATTTGTTAATTTTTCTGTGGGCAGTCAGAAAAATGAATTTCCTGTTGTTGATTGATTTTTTTGGTGATGCAGAAGGGATAAAGTTGGGATAATCGCCGCGTCCAAACGCGACTGCCCCAGCCACCAACATTTTTACTTGACAAACGCAACCTCTTGATTACCAAGGGGTTACGCGGGGGCCGCGCCTAAGTGCTTGATACTCAACGACTTACACAAGCTGGGGCTATACCATAGATGCTTCATTTGTCAAGAACTATTTTGAAATTTAATTAAATAATAGTTAAAGAAAAACCTTGCTAGTGGTGGTCGTTGTGGTAATATGTCTTTGTTGGTTGGGAGTCTGAATCAAGTGCCGTTAGCTCAATTTAGAGCCGTCTGTTAATTCAGCGAGATTGCGTGAAAATCGCAGCGTCACAAAACGACAAACCCGACCAACATTTAATTTTGGTCTAACCTGAAAGGGCGACCCTGAGAATAAAATCCTGTGGCATCGTTAGAGATGCTAAAAAAATAAAAAGAGTTGCTTTGGACGCAAACGCAATCGTCGGGGCAAAGTTTATTCTCAAAAATTTGTTTGACAACCATTAACCAATCAGATACATTAACACCATGAAAGCATACAAAATCGACGCATACACCAACACCATCACCGAACTCGAAATGTCCGAAGACTACCGCGAAATCTCGCAGAACATTGGTTGCGAAATGTTTTGCGTGGCTAAAACCCTGCCAAACGGCGACACACTTTTTGTGGATGACGAAGGCTGGATTAACCCTAGCGTAACTCGCGCCTTTAAGTTTGATGGGCGAGTGTTTGCTGGCAATGGCGTTTTACTTGGCTGCAATGGGGGCGGCGAGAGCGAGAGTGCCAAGACGAAAGAGCTTGACATTGCCAAACTCGTTGAGTTCGCGCCCAAGACTTTTTCCATCCCTCAAGAGATGCGCGATGCTGCAATGGGCAGTTGGAAAGTTATGGCGATGGCATAAGACTTGCTAACAACAAACCCCGTAAGTGGTTGATAATCAACAGCTTACGCGGGGGATCCCCTAACCTGCTGATACTCAACGACTTAAGACTGCCAATCCATTACCACAAAAGGCAAAGGTTGTCAAGAGAATATATAAAAATAAATAAAATAAATTTTCTAAAAAGTTCTTGCATTGTTTTGATAATCTGTTAATCTTAACCCATGGAAAATCAAGATTGTAAGTGTTCTGAGTGCGGCGCGGTTGTGGCTGTTGAGTATGAGCAGCCCTATCAGGAGTACGCGGGTGCGTCGGTGCATGGCGGCTATGAGTGGTACGAGTGCAGTTGTGGGCACTACAGCTGCACCAAGCCCGACTTGCGCGGCTACAGCATCCGCGAAAATACGCGAGGCTGGTAAGTGCCTGATATTCAACGGGTTAGGCGGGGGACCCCGTAACCTGTTGATACTCAACGACTTACAAAAGCAACTAACCCCCACTTTAACGTTAAAACCCATATTTAGTCTATTTAACGTATTTAAGTATTTCAGGAGAAATTTTGTATTTGTCAAGTCTATTTAAGGATTTATATTTAAATTTTTCTTAAAATTTATTTGACTATGTTGGTAAATCTGTTAATCTCTCTATATGCAAAACATCATTGAATACATTAAACAATACGCACTTGAACATTATGACGACGGAGGCTGGGATGTCTTGGTTGAATGTTGGAGCGACAAGGATATTGAAAAGCACCTTGCACTATGTAATGTGACCACCAAAGAAAAAGCTCTCTCTGCTTTTGAAGACATTGTAAATGTCTGGGCAGACCAACAAGCTGACGCAAGAAATTCAGCTTTCTAATATCTCCCAACGTAAGCCTTTGAATAACAAGGGTTTACGCGAGGGGCCCCAAAAACCGTTGACTATCAACGACTTACAAAAGATCCATCCTTACCATAATCCCTGCCCCTTGTCAAGCGAGAAATGATAAAAAATAACTTTTCTTTTCTTCTTGCGCTTGTTTTGGTATCTGGTACAATCTGGGCATGACTAAAAACGAAGCTGTTGAAATCACTGGCGGATTGAGTAACCCTAGCAAAATGCCCTGCTATGGCTTTTCCATCCCCGCCATCAAATGTATCACGGGCATGAAATTGCGCGAAGTAGTTGGTTCAATTTGTTCCAAGTGCTATGCAATGAAAGGGATGTATGGTTTCCCCGCCGTTAAAAATGCCCTGATGCGGCGCTTTGAAAAATTAAACCACCCTGAATGGGTTTCTGCAATGGCAACCCTGATAACCGCAAAAGAAAAATCTGGTTTCTTTCGCTGGCATGATTCTGGGGACATTCAATCTGTGGCTCACCTTGCGCGGATTGTAGAAGTTTGTAAACTCACTCCCACCATTCAGCATTGGCTTCCCACCCGCGAATATTCTTTTGTCTCTGAATACTTAGCGAAAAATTCTTTCCCTGAAAACTTGACTGTGCGCTTGTCTGCCCTTATGTTAGAGGGGCAACCGCCTGTTGCGATTGCCAATCGTCTTGGCTTAACTACCAGCGGCGTTTCAAAAGAGGGATTCACTTGTCCAGCATCAAAGCAAAACAATGAGTGCCGCGATTGCCGCTCCTGCTGGAACAAAGCCTGTGCCAATATCAACTATAAAACTCACTAAAATTATGCTCATAATGATGCTCTTGGCATTACTCTTGCTTGCAACTTGGCAATCCTACGTGAAAAATAAATAAAAAAACCTTTGACAAAATCCTTAAACTCTGATAATCTCTTTTATATGAAAAACATAATGACCAACATCAAAAACCTCCTCAACTCAACCTTCGTTCCGACCTATCGGATTACCTACGCGCCTGAAGTGTCGCGCAACCCTCACCTGCCCATCCAGCACTATACCATCGCCGGCAACCCCAAGCACCTTGCTTGGCGTAGCAAAGCAGGCAACAAACTTTTCACGGCATTGCTGCCGCGCAACAACGAATATGCTTCGTTTCGTGCTGACCGCACCTTGAGCGTGAATTTTTCGGGCTGGGCGTTGCTCTCCCCGAAACAAGCTGTCGCCTTTCAAAAGACGACTGCCAAAAATGTTGCTGTCGGAGCAGCAGCATAACACAAAAAATGTGCCCTTGTTCGGAGCAGGGGCACAATCTTTTTCTTGACAAACCATTCTAATTTGCTAAACTACTGGCATGAAACATCAAATTGAAATCATGAAGTCAGTTCGCAAACAATGGGACTTTAATCCCGCGCCTCGCGTTGTCAAGGATAAAAAGAAATATTCGCGCAAGACGAAGCATAAGCGGGACTTATAACAAACTGCGTAAGTCGTTGAAAACCAACGGGTTACGCGGGGGATCCTGTAAGTCGTTGAATATCAACATCTTATGCGAGGGGCCCCATACATCGTTGAGTATCAACAGGTTACAACAATTAAAAAATCAGATCCCGAACCCCTTGTCAACCATATTTAGCAACTATTTGTTGAATATTTATTGAATATTTATTTGACTGCGAGAAATTTTTCAGATAAATTATCACCAATGAAAAGCGAATTAATTAATCGGGTTGAGGACAAAATCTTGGAAACATTTTTGCTGGCTGAACAAAAGTTTGGCAAAGTTTTTGAACTGCCCAAATTATCTTTTGAAATCAACTCATCTCATGTTGCTGGTCAGGCTCTGTTGCGGGACTGGATGATTAAAATCAATCCTGAATTTCTTGAGCAGTATCCTGACCAAGTCATTTCCCGCACAGTTCCGCATGAAGTTGCCCACTTGGTCGCCTTTAATGTTTATCCCCATGCAAAACAAGGTCATGGACCTGAATGGAAATCTGTTGCTGTGAAATTGGGCACAGAGCCAACTCGCTGCCACTCTATGCACCTGCCTGAAAAGCAACCGCACACTTATATCTGTAATTGTCGAAAGTTCCATGTATCAAATTTGATTCACCGCAAGATTCAAAATGGTCAACGCCGCTTTTGCCCAATGTGCAAAAAAGATTTAGTATATCTTTCCTCTGTTAACTCTTGACACTGCCACTAAAATATAATAAAGTATCTGTATGAATGCAGCCCACTTAACGAAAGACCAGAATGAAATTCGCACTCTCAACATTGCCCATGAGCTGGCGAAGACTTTGGCAGATGAGCCAATCTCTCGCCGCGAACAACTGGCTCACATTAGAGGATTTTATGTTGGCTATTGCACTGCTGCTGGATATGAAATTGATTGGAAAATTTGCAACGAAATAACTGATTTATATTAATACTTGACAATTCAACCAAAACTGCTAAACTCATCAAATGAATAAAAAAACGATCCAATACTACACCCGCGAAGTTTACGGCAACAAATTGTCCTACATTGTTAACAAGGGCGATGCCGCAATCATTCAACAATTGACTGGCAAGAAAACTATTGACGGCAAAGAGCGCGAACTGTTGCGCGACCTGACGGCAGGATTAATTTCCTTTGAACAAGTAATTGCCCCTTGACAAAAACAAAAAAACATAGTAACTTATAATTATGCGTAAAACATACCTAGCCAAATGGCAGAACGGAACAATCTCAATCTTAACTGCCAGAGACAACCTTGAGTTGTTTGACAAGTTGGATGTTGAAGGTGACCCAAACGGACTTTTAATTTATCGTTTGCCAGAAGATTTTCACCTTGGCACAGACATTGAGAAGAAAGATGAAAAGACTTTTATCAGTTGCGACCAGCAGTTTGAACACGATGAAACAGAAATGAAACGTCACAAGTTTCCAGAAAATATGACTGCAAGATACTATGCAGACATTTGCGGCGTAACATTAAAAGAGTTTTTTGCGAAACAAAAATTAATTGAGGCAACATTAGAAACAGCGGGTCATTTAGAATAACCCTTGACAAAAAGAGAAAGTATGGTAATATAGTTTTGTTGTTACTAAGAGACTCATATAACGAGCATAGCAACGCGGAGTTGGGAACAGTCTCCGAGAAAGTTAAACTGCCAGTGAGGGGGAGAACTAAACGCGCCCACTAAATAATTTTCCCGTTCCTTTGCCGGACGAGTCTCGAGAATATACTAGGCGATACGCCATGGAAAGCTCGAATGAAGTGCAAGTGGGCAAATACTGCTGGATTCTGGTGGACACTTGCAGCGGGATTTTACTTTGGGCGACTAGGGGGACATGGGGCTTCATGCCCCGTTCCGTAAGATTCTAGACTCTCGACAAGGACTTACCCCTAGCTTGCCTAACCCCTTGATAATCAACGCCCTGTGGGGCCCCCCGCGTAAGTGCCTCAACCTCAACAGGTTACAACAGTTTAGCCTTTACCACAAACTTGTGCGCGTGTCAAGCATTTTCTTTCTGGAGGCGTTAAAAAAACTATCAAAAAAACCTTGTGCAGTTTTGGAAAGTCTGTTATTCTTTGTCTGTAACTGAAACACATAATCAAATAACAAAAAGAAAAACATATGGCTCAACTCGCTGAACAATCTAATAACTATAACTTTACTGTGGAAGCTGCTCACTCTTGGATGCAGTTGCCTGACGGCACTTTCAAAAAGGACGGCTTCACTGTTAACCGCCGCACTGACACGATGGAAGTGCTTGGCAAGGTGACTGACCGCTATGGCATCATCCAGAACGCTGACCTCATCTCCTCTGCTGAAGATGCTTTCAAGCAGAAGGGCTTGACCGACTATACTCGCAATGTTGTGGTGACTGGCAAGGGACAGAAAATGTATGCCGTGTATGACTTCAAAAACCATGTCAAAAAGCTCAAGGTGGGCGACGAAGTTGGTATGCGCTTGACTGTGCAGAATTCTTTCGACGGCGTGTTGCGCGGCTCATTCTCTCTTGGCATGAAACGCCTCATCTGTGCCAATGGCATGACCACTCTGGAGCGTGAAGTTGGAATGACCAAAAAGCATTCCTCTGGCATCTCCACCAAGTTCATCGCTGATGCGCTTGAAAAGGCTATTCTGGCTTGGAATAGCTCCACGCAAGTGTTTGACCGCTTGTCTGATGTGACTGTGACTCAAGAGCAGGGACGCAACATCCTGTCACAGTTTGAGGAACAGAACATTCTCTCTGGCAAGTTGCGTGAGAATGTGGAACTCATCTGGAACGCTCCCACTCATCGTGAGGATGCAGGTCGCAACCTGTTCAACCTTTACAATGCAGTGACGCAACATCTGACGCACAATGTCGCCAGTGAGCGTTTCGAGTTGAGCAACCGCGTTTCTGACAATGTGTTGAGCCTGCTCGACAAGGCATCGCGCCAGACCAATGTGTTTGACCGACTGGTTCAGCCTGTTGCACTGCCTCTTGAGGCTGTTGCTCTCAACTAAAAGTCAAGAACAAAATGCCAGCCCCCTTCGGGGGGTTGGCACGTTTCTTGTTTTGGCACTTGTGTAAGTCGTTGACTATCAACGGGGTATGGGGCCCCGCGCTTAAGTCGTTGAATATCAACAAGTTACGCACACAAAAATAATTAATAAAAACCCTTGACCTTTCTGCCAAATTTGATATCTTCCTTACATGGTTAATAACAAATCACACTTGACAGCAATCAAACGCAACAAACTTTCTGCACCTGCCACTTGGCTCTTGACCAATGGCTTTTTCAAGGATGCAAAACAAATCCTTGACTATGGGTGTGGGCGTGGCAGCGACACAACATTTTTGACCCGCACAGGTTTCAAGGTTTATCCTTATGACCCGCACTACCAGCCCTTACCTGCCCCGCCAAACTTCTTTGACAAAGCAATGTGCAATTTTGTTTTGAATGTGGTGAATGAGACTGTAGCAGATGTTATCATCAAAAAAATCCAGGCACACTTGACCCCAACTGGCGTGGCTTATCTAGCAGTTCGCCGCGATGTCAAACAAGATGGGTTCACCAAGAAAGGAACTTACCAGCGCAATGTGGCGTTGAGTCTCCCAGTCCTGCGCGAAACAAACGGATTTTGCATTTACAAACTTGACAAATACTCTCATGTAGTCCAAACTCATTGTGTATGAAATATAACGTGTTCGTTAATTACCTCGGTGATGGTGGTTGCTCCTTCCATTACGAATCTGATAGCATCGTTGAACAGGTGCTGGAAGATGTGTTTGCAATGTTCAACTATGGCAGCGGCAAAGAAAGCCCCTTGTTCATGGCTCGCAAACTGCGCTCACTCTCTGTTCACGATTGTGTTCGCGTTGGTGAGCAGTGGTATCAATGTGCTTCTGTTGGTTGGCAAAAAGTCACGGCAGAGTATGTTGACGAGTTGGAAAAGAAAGTGGTGATGCATCCCCTTTTCAAATTGCACGGCAGCTTTTTCGCCCTAAACGACATCATGTGGACAGAATATAAAAAAATATGAAAACCTTATCCTTCGACTTCCGTTCTGGTGCAGAGATGGTGACCTTTGTTGACCTGTTGCTTGCCCTTCAAACCAAAGGTGTCAAGTATGAACTGACTCAAGACCATCAGTGGGTCATGGTTCACATCGGATAACAAACCCCGTAACCTGTTGAAAGTCAATGGGCTATGGGGCCCCCTGCGTAAGTGCTTAGAAATCAGGTACTTACAGGATCCCCCGCCTAACCCCTTGAGTATCAACAACTTACAACAATTCTAATTAAAAAGAATAAAAATTATAACTTTATCTTATTTAGGGGATATCCCTAGATTTTTCTTATTTTTCTTATTTAGCTTATTTGGGCAAATCTGGGAAAATTTATTTTGGCGGTTTTATTTAGGATCACCGCAAACCCTGAACACATAACCCCTTCACCTGCGACTATCTTGCCATATTTTCACAAACAAGGCAAGGAAAATAACCATAATAATCAAACTTTTTCCTTTTGTTCCTCCTTGTCCTTAAAGGCGTGGTTCAATACTTTGTCCTTAAAGTCATGGTCTGGGCGTTCAGCAGTTATCTTGCCAAGTGAGTAAAAATCATTACTCGCAGGGGAACCATGATGATACAAGGAGCGACCTTCACGATGGTTCTTGTAGAAGTCTTGAAACATCTCTTTGCCCTGCTCCGCCGCCACACCTTCAACCAGTTGGTCAGAGGCATGACCGCGATTCAACAAACGATTCAAGCAAAAGTTAGTAAAGAACTTTTCAATCTTGATTTTGTTTGTCCAGCATTGTGCTTCATCCTCTGTTTCATTATACTCCAAGTCAATGTTGTCAACTGCACCAAAATTATATAGTGAATTGAACAGGAGGTTAATATCTTGTTTTTTGCCGCGCAAGACCATCAGGCAACCTGAACCATAATCTTGCATTGCAACTGTTGCTTCCGTATTGGGATATAGTTTTAACATACGCAAATAAGATATCAGCAATATCCCTCGGTGTCAAGGGATTTGTTTGTATTTTGTTCTATCACAAGGGAGAGAAATGATTCATTGATTGGTGCAATGTTTGAGCTATAATTCAACTCTGCATTGTCAAATCTCATTTGCTTGCCATCTGTCTCATCAAACCAGATAAGATAGCAGTAAAACTTGTGAAAAGATGTGGTTTGGGCATAGATGGCAGGGGAGCAGATTGTGCCCTTGTAGCCATTGAATGTTACTCTGTCGCCGATATGGAATGAATTAATCATGTGAGCAATATATCAGTTTTTGTTTAAAAGTCAAGCGGTTTTTTTGGGAAAAGATGAAAGAAATGAAAATGGCGGAGAGAGGGGGATTCGAACCCCCGATAGGGCTTTTGGCCCTATAACGGTTTAGCAAACCATCGCCTTCAGCCACTCGGCCATCTCTCCGCGATCCCCAAAGAGCTTATTTAAGGTCTTTTAATTTAATTTTATTTATATAAGTTATTAAACTTATTTATGGACTCTAGATACAATTTGAGACTCTCTTCTAATGTGCTTGCCTTGTACCATCCATTCTGGTCAGAGAAACTATCTGTGCCATCAAAATATCTTATTTGGGGCAATTCGTATCCAATTATTTTATTATTTACCTTTGTTTTTAAATGATTTTCTAATTGTTGGAATGTTGTCATAAAGGTTATTTAGGGATGTAGCCCAAAAATTTCAACTGCTCTGATATGCGATAGCCCAATCAGGCGGCGTCTTATCTTCCTTTTCAAGCGCATCAGCGACCTCGACAGCCTTTGCGTAGGTGAAATAGATATGCGGGGAGTAGCGCAGCAGACCCTTTGCATCATCGTGGAATACAATGTCCCACGTTGCGCCACTGATTGCTCTGACTTGGTAGAGTCTCATATAAATTGAAATAAATTATTTCGGGATGTAACCCAAAAATTTTAATTGTTCAGAGATGCTCATCCCTTTATTATCGCCGTGGTCTTTGGCAGCAACCTTTGGCTTGTCGCTCTTGCGCTTTGCCCCAATGTTTGCTTTTGCCACAGCAGGATACCAATTCTTTTTGTTGTTGTTCATATAATTAATATATATTATTTTCTTATTTTGTCAAGAACTTTTTGTAAATGGTTGACCCTGTCGGCAGTTGTCCCGACAACCTATCGTTTATGAGACGATTGCTCTAGCAAAGAGTTGAGCTAAGGGTCAGTAAATTGGTGGCGAAGGTGGGATTCGAACCCACAGCGTTTCTAATGTAACAGATTTTAAGTCTGTCGTGTTTCTCCAATTTCACCACTTCGCCAATCTATTAAAATGGTGCGCTTGGTGCGGCTCGAACGCACATGATTCTGCTTAGAAGGCAGATGCTTGAATCCAGTTCAGCTACAAGCGCAACCTGTTGATTTGCAGCACCTTATAGGGGTGGTGCTAATTTTATCAAACTATTTAATTATCATACTTGAAAGTATATTTGTCATTCAAGTGGTAATAAGGATTGTTGAACTTATTATTTGCCAGCTTGGTCACATTCTCCACAAACTTATTAAAGTCATATCCATTGGTGGATACATCAGAGGAGACAGAATCCCTAAAAGAATCTGAAGAAGAATCCCATACTTGCAAGACTGCTTCTTTGTGAACGCGCCAGTAGTGATAAGGCATTTCTTTATACATTTTATTAAATATATATTGTTATTGTTTTGGTTGGTTTGTTATTAGAGTTCTACCACAGTAACCTTTGCGGCAGATTCTGGAGTCTCGCCCACGATGGAGTTGGTGATAGTGTTGGCAGGGGCAGAGGTGCAGTTATCAAAGCCAACTGCTTCTGCGAACTTGCGGGACACTACAATGTGCGTGGATTGGTCTGCAAACTTGGCAACCAGTTCCTTCAAGGGAATCTTGACGAACGAGTATGAACCCTTTGTGCGACCTGCACCTGCGCGAGTAATCTTCTTTGCTACATTCATATAATCAATCTACTAATTTTGTTGTTGTTGTTCTCTACTGTCCTCTTATAATACCACCATTTCGCATGGAGTCAAGAGAAAATTTGGCTCATCCAACTGTTTCAGGTAGGTCAAACCTTTGGAGGTGATGGTGCGACCTTTGCCAGCAGTAATCTCCATGAACCCAAGTTTCTGGAGAAAGATTTCGTAATCTTTCTGGACTGCATCGCGGCTCAAGCCAGTCTTGGCAGCAAGGTTGGTGAGGCTAGACCCTTCTGGGGCATCCTTCATGTAGCGCATCAAGTTCAGTTCAATGGGACTCAAGCCATTGGGCAAGATGCTCAACACGCCCTGCAAATCCAACCATTCTTTCATGCCAAAGGTTTTCTCGCCGCAAAGATATGCTTTGATTTCATTGGAACGCTTCACAGCTTGGCGAGCATTGCCGCGCAGGGTGGAAGCAACCAGCATCTCCACTTCATCCTTGAAGGTGATTTCTTTAGCAGACTTGCGAAGGATTTCTGCAAGGTTAGCGTAGGTGTAGTCCTCCAAGTCAATGCGGGTCAGCCTGTCCATCAGGGGAGCAAATACAGAGTGAGACTCTGAAGTTGCAAAGATGAAGGTCTGGCGGGAAAAGTCAATATCACAAGCATAATCATCATAAACAAAGGTATTTTTGTTGGTGGGATTGGGATTGAGCATAGTCAGGAGGCTCATGGTCACATCTTTGCTAATCTCTGATGCTTCATCAATAAAGATGGTCACATCCTTGTCCACCACATGAGGAATAATAATAGAATTAATAAACTGTTTAACACTTTTGATGGTGCTGGCATTGATTTCCACAAAGGCTTTTTTGCGGGGAGTCACGCCATCCTCTTTGAGTTCAATTTTGTTGTCCTCATTGAACTTGACCAATCCTTTGGCAGTCTCCTTTGCTATGGTGCTTTTGCCCTGCCCCTTTGGAGCGCAGAGCATCAGGTTGGGCATGATGCGGGTTGCGTTGTAGGACTTCAGGTAGAACGACAATTTCTTTTTGGCGGCATCCTGACCAACAATGTCTTGGAATAATGTTTCAGTCATGTGAATAATATAACAGGGTTTCGGTTTAGTGTCAAATCTTTTTTATTTTTTTTAATTAGATTGGTTTCAATTAACTATCCCTAATATACCACAGTTTCCCCTTTTGTCAAGCCCTTTCTAAATCAATCAAATGTAATTTTAATTTAATATAATTACATTAAATACTTTATTAATCGGCAGGAACTTTCGTAAATCCTTTAAAATCAACCACTTGCGCGGGGGTCGCTAGCCCCCCCTTTTGGCAGTTTATTTATTTAATTATTTTATTTAAGTTTTTTAAGTTTCTCCCTAGGGCATTATTTGGCAGTTTAAGAAAAAACAGGGAAAATGATATATTTAGAAAAAAAATCGTTCA
>Ga0209084_1002522_pt1 | contig 14124 bp, 15 predicted proteins | sample C_130820_MF_Meta_FD_187309 | JGI IMG/M metagenome (GOLD analysis project Ga0209084, IMG submission 187309) | Freshwater microbial communities from Lake Croche, Canada to study carbon cycling - C_130820_MF_MetaG (SPAdes) (version 2) | ecosystem: Environmental > Aquatic > Freshwater > Lake... | reverse complement strand
TTTAGTTCAATTTACACTTCATGAAAAGGGATACTTTTTCAGAAACTATTTTAGAGTTAATACTAATCGACCATATAGTTTAGTAAATGGCAATAATCCATTAAGAATATTAGGTACGGTTACGTTAATAACAATAGATTTTATTAAGAAATTTAAACCTGATATTCTTAAAGTATACCATATGTTGGAAGATGATGAAAATGAAAATGAACATCCAAAAAGGGCTCTTGCTAATAAAAGAATGTTGGAAAGGGAATTGCCAAAAGAGTGTCCTGATTATAAATATAGTTTGAAGTTTGAACTGACATCATATGGCCCAGAGTCGGTTTCTATTATTAAGAAAGTAACTGATTAATCTTTTTATCTCTTTCCCATTTTTTCTTTTCTGAAATATAGTTATCATGTGCTTTTAAAAATTGGGGATGGATAGACTTCCAACCAGAATTTGTTGTTATTTGTTCAAATGTAAATCTTAAAACTTTATTCTTTAGAATTCTACTTACAACTAGACTTTCTCCATGAATGTCTAGTTGTTGTATAAATGTACCATCTTGATTATGTGAAAGTATAATAAGTGAAAATTCAGTTCTATTTGATTCTTTATAATTAGCATCAAAATAATCGTCTTTGTAGGTTATTTCAATTATTTGTTTTTGCTTTATCGGTCCGAATCTCTTAACCGTTTTTTTGTATATTGGTAAAGCTTCTTCTTTTCTAATATTGATATCAATAATAGAATTGTTTTCTAGGACCATAAAATATGGTTCACTAAAAAAATAAATCTCATAAATTTCTTCCCGTTTCATTTATGATCTTATCTATTTTTTCTACTCTTCTCTCTTGTCGAGTCTTAATAGCAACAACTGAATACCTACCCTTTAACATTTTAGGGTTAAAATTACTATCAATAACTTGAACTGTTTCTTGCATTATGTATGGTACAAATACATATCCCGGATCTTTACTCATACTATTTATATGTATTAAGAACCATAAAGATACTTACGACCTTTCTCATCGTAGTCTTTAAGATTGTTCGATATATTATCTAGACTGGAAATAATATCTTTCAACTTATCATTGATTTGTTCTAAATCGGATACAGAATCGTCAATTTGATCATTAGATTTCTTTGATTTACTTCTATAGTTACTTAACTCATTGTTGAGAGATTCTATTTCCTCTTTTTTATTATCCATTGTAGAAGAAATCTCACTGATTTGTGTTATTATTTCCTTGATTCTATCATTTGATATATCAACTGTTTCTTCAGCTTCAAAGAACTTTCTAATCTTCATATTTAGATTTTTATTTTTAATATATAGTATATATAAAATATGAAACGTAGAAATAAATTGATATTAGAGTTTAGTGAGTTTGATTCAAATCGACTTAATCCGGATGGAGCTCAAATGGCTGTTAGTGTTGACAATCCACAGTTGTCAATAAACGCTTTTGATAAACATGAGGATGCTATTAGAGCTGGTGTATCAAGGATTAGTAATATCCTACATTCTTTGTCTAATACAGCGGCTTTTAGATCACTTAAATCAAAATTTGCATTAGAAAATCAACAAATACAAAGTCTTAAAGTACAGAAGATAGTTAAGGCGGATAATATCAACTATGATGCTTATTTATCTTTTGTTATTGATGGGGTTGAATATTTTGGGGTTATTGAAAACCTAATGAGTCGGGATTCTGTATTTAAGTCGGAGGTATTTAAGGATTCTGATTTAGTTCAAAGTAAAGAGTGGGTCATTAGAACCAAGGGGTTAATAATTAAGACTCTTAAAAAATGGCTTCTTATTGAACAGGGCAAGTATCAGTTAATAAATGATAGGGTTATCTGTTACTCTGTTGACACTGGTAGAATGCTTGAGATAGAAAAGGGTGCTGAAATTGAAGTTGTTAGAAGTTTTGATAACAAGATTGTTATTAAGTATGCGAATGAATACTACAATCTTGTTAACGATAACTTTATTTACTTCAACTATTGGTTTGAAAAGATAGATTAGTTTATTTTTACCAAATATGGGTAAGGCCCTGCCTGATAAACCTGCAAAACATGTACTGTATTATTTGGAATAGTTAATATGATCCCATATGACGAATCCTTCACCCCTCCCGATGTACTATATGTCCAAGTACTTCCACTGTTCCATATTTTATATTGCCACTCACTACTCAATGTCGTCGGAATCGTTATAGTACCGGATCCTGACCCTAGATTATAAAAGGCATTTCTATCATCTACCGTGAAGTTGCTACTTTTTGATATTATTAAATCCTTTTTAGTAAAGTCATTGTTAATCCATTGATTACCCCCACCAGTTACGGATAAAAGTTGTCCAAAAGAACCAGTTGATCCAGTTATATCTTTTATAAAAGTGGATTGTAGATATCCATAGATGTGAGAGTCACCGTTTATTATTAATTTTGTCCCGGTTGAACTAGGATCTGAAGATGTTCCAATGCCAATATTACCATTTGTACCAATAGTCATTCTGGTGACATTGTAAGTTTTGAATTGTAAGGATTGATTATCATTTGTACCCAAATTAGCAGTCCCTCCAAATATGTTCCCATTTTGAATAAATGAGTTCACCCCGATGTTGGATAAGTCACTGACCATAGCAAATGTACCACCTTGGTTCGGTAAATTATATGTGTAGTTACTGTTGAGAGATGTTAGTTTAATAGTAGCTGAGTAAGTTGGATTCCATATTATCAAGGAGTTTTTTGATATTGTTAATGTCTTGCTTGTGTTTATATAATAATCAATATTACCTTTAAGACTAGATCCTGACCAATCATACGCATTATATGTAACCCAAGAGAGTTTATTTATACCCCCGCCACTTGTTATATCATTTTGGAATGATGTAGTTACCTCAACATCAGTCCAATCGGACCCAGGTGAGTGACGATTAAAGTACGTTGATAGATAAGGATTTAACCCACTTGTATTAGTAGTTAGAATAAAAGCGTATGATTGTGATCCTGATGTGGTTCCTATTGAACCAGTGCTTACATAAGTGTCTCCAATAAGACTTCCGCTACCACCATAAATACCGTTACCATCTACAAACCATCCGGTTCCTTTATATACCCATGTTACTTTTGTATCAGTTTGATAAACTTTAAGACCTTCATATAAATATGATAAAGACGTTCTTGTAGCGGCATTCGCTACAACCATTCTTGAATCAATGGGTGAGTATGAGTTAACATCAAAATTACTTATTATTGGTATCCCTGCCATTTCTTTTATTATTTTTTTTATGATGCCGTAGCAAACAAGAAGCTAAAGTTCTCACTATATCCGGTAAAAGGTGATCCTAAAGTTGTTGTTGTTATTGTAGATCCAATCGGACCAGTGTATATATAAAACGTATAAGATCTTGACCAATACCCTGGGTTTGGTGAGATTAGACTAACTGAATAAGTTTTAAAACTACCAGTTATGTCAAATCCACTTCCATCTAATATTTGTTCCAGATAAGGAAAACTACTTGGGTATCCAAAATAAATATATTTATTTTGTCCCGTAAATGGTAACGATTTGTTATTATCTTTTGTCGATTGGGTTGCTGGACTTGTAAGTAAAGGGGTCAATAAGTCTACATAAGATATCGAAGATGTTCGACTCAATATTGTACTTAATGTTGATGTGGTTGATCCAATATTACTGGTTCCCCAATACCAAGGTAATACGACATTAACTGTAGTACTTGATGTGACGTATACACCATTTGTATCATGAACACTCATTGTAAATGTATTAGATCCATAAGCACCTGAGAATACACCAGCGTTGTTTGGAAATGAAACACTTGATGTACTCGTAACTGATGATAAATATGATATACTTGGTAGACTAGGATATGAAGGTAAACCTAATATACCACCATATGTCACTAGTGTATCTAAACTATATGTGGCATTTCTTCCTATAGTATAGTTAAGTATTAAGTTACTCGGAGCTGCTCCTATTTCAACAAAATAAGTTGAAAGACTTAAACTTAATGTTGGTGGTATATAAGGATATAGTAATCTTGTTAACATGTCCTGAACACTAACATTACTAAATGTAGATCCAGCTAATATACCTCCTATTGTTTGTGGTACTGGTGTGCTATTACTATAATAAGCAGTACCTCCACCAGTTGAACTTCCGGTAACAGTAGACCACTGTAAATAAATATTTCCACTTGATATTGAACTAATAGATAATACATTACCTACACTAGCTACTGAATTTTGTATTTTAGTAGGTATATTAATATTGTTAATATTAACAAACCCATACTCACTACCAATATTAATATTACCACCATAAGGTGTTGTGTAATTTACCCATGTATTATTACTGATGTTTAGATCTAAATATTGACCATCTGATATGGTGTTAACTACTTTTGATGTTATTTTTGGTGCAAAAATATCACCATTATAAAAATTAGACCCGGTTCCTGCTAAGAATACTAAAGTAGTGTCGGTTCCTGTTGTTGTGTTATATAAAAATATATCACCATCGGAATTAAGTAGATAATCACTTAATACATATTGACCTGTACTAACTTGTTTTCTACCTAATAAAATCTTTTCGGTAAAAGATGTTTGATCTATACCAATATACTCAACTTCAGAGCTTGGAATAGTGGTTGGTTTAAAAATAACATTTTCCCAAGTTGTATAGACAGCATCTCTTACAAATTTAGGACTAATATAATGATTGGTATTATCTGGTAATTCATGTAATACCGAATTCAAATCTTGAAGTTTGTCCGCGCTGATTGGGTATCCTGCACCATTACTATAAGTTGACATTAATGTATAAAACTTTTTCTTATATATTAAAAATCAAATACTCAAAATAAAGAATCCTCAACATAAGTTGAGGATTCTTTTTATTCTATAAATTCTGTGTTCCTTTTTAACTCTTCTACTTAATTCATTTAAGTGTTTTCGAAATGTCGATTCATCATATACTCTGTTATTGATTCTTTCAAATGTTGAAAAACTACCGGATAATAACATTAGCTAAATAAAAAATCTATTTTCATTATGTCCTTAATCTTAACTGTATCTAGATTTAGATCATCGAAGTTAATAGTATCATGTTGTATATTATTCTCAAATGACATCAACTCATTCATCTCTTGATTAAACCCTTCAAGTGAAGTTAATCTAAATGCTCCCTCGATAGGATTTCCATTTTCATCATTTGCTTGTACTGGATTACCGTCCTGACCCTTTTCTAAATACTTATCAAATATCTTTTTTTCTGCTTTGACCTTATCTTCTAATAATGAAGATACATCTTTAATAATCCTCATTAGTCTAAAAGCAGATTTTGCATTAATATCCATTTCGATTAGGTTATTAAGAGCTTCCACTGTTTCGTTGTTTAGTTGAGTATTTTTTACTATAATCATAACTATGTTATTTTTTTATTTTATTATTTTTTACTTACTTTGTTTATTCTATCAACCGATATAGTGTGATATTTCTCATCCCTTTCTATTAGAATATAATTTCTATCTAATAGCAAAGCTGCTTCCGCTAATGTTCCACTACCACCAAATGTATCTAAGATAATATCTCCTTTATTGGAATGTTTCTCTATTATTGATTTTATCAATTCTATTGGTTTTTGTGTTGGATGTTTTGTTCTTTCGTGTCCATGACATAGTGGAAAGTTATAAATACCCTTATCATATGATGAGTTGAAGGTTGGTTTTTTTCCTTTTGTAAATGTGAAGAAAAACTCGATTGCGTTTGATAAGTAGTTTACTTTAGAGTTTATTGGTGTTGGATTTTTTTTAATCCATTGACATACTCTGGGTTGTCTAAAACCATGATCCTCGGCTGTTATTTTTAATCTTTCAGCTTTCCAAACATCATAGAATATAATCATCGTTCCACCTGGCTTTAAGACCCGTTTATATTCTGAAAAAAGTTTATCTAAATCAATTTCCTCTTTATCCCATTCACCAAAGTCAATACTAATTTTGTTAAATTTTGTATTATTGGAGTTTTTTGTAAAGTTGGAACTCTTTGAGATATTATATGGTGGATCGGTTAGTATTAGGTCTACTGAATTTTTATCCATTTTAGATAAAACTTCAAAGCAATCACCTAATATAATTTGATTAATCATTTCTTATATATCATGTGACATGTTGTCTCTATTTCCAAATAGTCTCCAAATCTAATTTGGATTTTATCTCTATGACTTCACCATCTAGCTTAAGTGAATAACCAATCAAATCCTTAAACTGGTCTTTGATGTTTTTAATTATAGTTCTTTCTTTATCATCTATGTCATAATTAAATATAGTAACAAGATTTTCTATCTCAGCAAAAGTGAGGCTACCTTTATTATTTACAAAAAATGTAAAGTCGTAGTTTAAACTATTCCACTTCTTTTGATTCTTTTTACTCGCTATAAAATATGTTACTGAACTCTCAACTCCAATAGATGGCATTGAAAATCTATATCCATTAATTAAAATCTCAGCTGTTTCTTTATCCCTGTCTGTAAATGAACTAAAATCAAAATAGTTAAAATTTATCGAATCAAACTCTATATAATCAGGCTTAGCAATTTTTTCATTATAGAATGGTATTTTTATTGATTTATTTAGCGTGAACTTAACTATTTCTAAAAATATATAGACCATATCCACACTTTTAATATCATTAAATGAATAGTCTTTACTTAGAATAACATTCTTTCTAACTATTTTCATTAGGGAGTCTAGTATTATATAAATATCTTCGGGTTCATAATTCACTTCGTATTCAATAATATCTTCCATATCAGCCTTTTTTATTTTTAACTCAAAATCCTTTTTATAGAAAACACCTTGTGTTGGAAGATTTTTAATATCTATTTTTTTCGGTTGATTTAAAAGATCCCTTATTATTTCAGATAAGTTCATATTTACTTTATATTTTTTAATATATATTAGAAAATAAGCTTCTCTATAATGATATTGGACTGGAACAAATTTGTAGAATCTGTAGGTGAAATACCTATCGAGGATCATCAATCCTATATAGATGCAATGGTATTGGGTATGGCAGATAAACTTTTCTTTGTTAGTAGAATAAACCCAGATGTTATTGTTGACTTTGGATGTGCTGATGGTAAAATGTTGGCTTCTGTTAAAAACATATTCCCTGAGATAAAACTTATTGCTTATGATATTGATGAAAAGATGCTAACTAAAGCAAGGGCTAACCTTGGAGATGATGCTGTAGTTACAAGTGACTGGAATGTGGTTCTAGAAGAAATAAAAGGATTCCACAGACCAACATTGGTATTGTCTTCTGTAATACATGAAGTTTATTCATATTCAACAACAAGGGATGTTAGGGACTTTTGGGATAAAATCGTATTCGGTGGTTCATTTAAATATATTTCAATAAGGGATATGATCCCATCTGTTGCGATGGATTCTCATGATGTTGAGCTATTTAAGGATGATGTTGAGCAAGTGAGAGATTTATCAATACCAAAGTATCTCAATTCATTTGAGAAAATATGGGGAGATATTGATAAGAGTTACAGAACATTCGTTCATTATCTATTAAAGTATAAATATATTGACAACTGGCAAAGAGAAGTTAAGGAAAACTATGTGCCGATTGCTCTTGAAACCTTACTCAAAAAAGTACCTTCTACTTATAAGATTAAATACAGATTAAGTTATATTTATAAGTATTTAGCAGATGAGATTATGAAAGACTTTGGTATCACTTTACATCATACAACTCATACAAAATTAATAATAGAAAATACTAAATTTCAATACAAAAAAAATACCTCTGAATAATCAGAGGTATTTTAATAATAGTCCCTAACGTCGGCTCGTCAGCTTACAATAACCCAGATGGTCATAGCGATTGGTTAGGATTTACCTATTATTACAAAGATATAGAATTAATTCTATTATACAATGCTTGTTTGTCTTCTTCCATCAGTTTCATTATATCAAATACTCTTTCGGAGAATCCAGACAAACAGAATACTTTAGATTCTGGGAATTGTAATGTAGAGTAACCTTGTAGATCCCAAGAGTAAACATAAGGATTACAGTTAAACTTCTTCTTATATTCATTGAATTCTTTAACGGGTGTCGTGTATCCTATCCATCCAGCCATGTCACTTAAAATTATTACTCTATCGTAAGCCTTGTTCGCTGTTTGGAATATTGACCTAAAATTAGTACCACCACCGGAGAATCTAAATCCTGATCTAATAGAAAGAATAGAATCCATTGGATTATAGACTTTATAGTCAGCATTATTCGCAAAAGTCATAACATCACAGTTATTAGCTTTAGCAATCATAGATCCAAATAGGGAAGCTATTTCAGATGGTTTACCACTCATTGATCCAGATACGTCAAGTACAACAAGAGTTTCTCCGTCAAACTTAGGTACGTTACAAGCTGATATATCAAGAGCTTGATTTATAGCAGTTAAAACCTTTCTAACATCAGAAGATGATCCGGTGTTAATCTTTGATATTTCCTCATATGCGGTTGCAAAGCGGAAAGGTAAAACCTTGGATCTTTTGATATATGATTCGTCAATCAACATATCACATGCTGCTGGTACAGCTGAAGGAGCCTGATTAATGATGTTACGTAAGTTACGTAAAATTGCAAAATATCCGATTTTCTTAGTTGATACTAAGTCCATCCAAGCATCTGCTTTAAGCTTAGACAAATCATCTTCGTCCTGAGCCATCTGACCTGCTTGTGAAAGCATTGATTCCCAAGTCTTGGTATTTTTAAGAGCACCATTTACTAATGAGTTAAGAGCTTCCTTGTTTCTTTCGGTTGGAACTGGGTGAACCAAGTTTACAACGTCAACAAGCTTTACTTCTTTATTCTCACCCTTATACTTTGCTAACTGATAAGCGTCGAACTTATCAAAAGCTTTAGCAAATCCCTTCTTCAAAGAGTTTGGAAACTTTGGATGATTTTTATCGGTCTTATTAGCTAAATAGTAAGACATAATTTCAGTCATGTCGTCGACACGAGTAATAACTTTTTCGTAAAAGGTTTTACCCCATTCCTTACCAGTAAGTTCAGAGGCTAGTTCTCCAGCAAGTGCGTGGGTGATACTTCTCATACCAAATTCATCACGAGCAAAGATTGCGGATTTAGCAATGAATTCTTTGTTCTTCATTGACTTAATAAGTTTCTTCAGTTCTTCAAGAGACTGATCTGCAGTTCTATAGAATTGGTTACTAACGAATGATGTCAATAACAGAGAAACAAGTGCTAACTCGTTGGATGCTTTGTAAGCTTCTCCACCAGCGAGGTTAGTGGTTTTAGTTGTAGGTTTTACTACTGTAGAATTAAATTTTGACATATTTTTTTTATTTTTTTAATATTTATGATAGTTCTAAAATAGCCTAAGAACTATCAACCTGGCATTGTAATAAATTAAAAGACCAGATTCACTTTCGTAAATCTGGTCGGTAAATAATAAAGGACAGGAAAAGCTAGTTGAGCTGTCACACGTTGATTTATGTTTGACACATGACTCTTTTGGAGTGAGAGGTGTAAATCTAATGTCAAATGTTATTTAGGTCTTCATTTTTCAACCCCAATCTTTTTCATCATATTGGTCAGATGTGTTATTGTTGTAAGGTTACAATCCTTATCACTGTCCTCTTGCGAGGTTAGGGAACTGTGACGAGTTCACCCGTTTTTCTGAGTCATAATTGTACGAAGTATCTCAATTATCACCATATCCTTTTGTTATAATCGACCAGAGAAAATTATAAATGAGTGTGTTATCAAACCAAAATCGAAGTAACTCACTTATTAACTACTGGAGTGTTGTTTTATATTTTCAGTTTCTAAAAAGTTTAAAAATATAAAAATATTTTTTGACTTTCCTTCCACCGAGAATACTTATAGAAACAAAAACAAAAAAGTTTTTAACCTTTTTTGTAATGTATATAATAACCTTAAAATTTGATTTTTTTAAAGGGTGGATTGTTTATAGATGATCGGAATCATATATCCATCTTGTATCCAGAGAACTTGGATAGATATTCACTTAGTCTTGTACCAAATCCGTCTTTTGGGTCAATAGTTCCATTAGAATCAAGGAACTTCTTAACATTGTTTGGTCCAAGAAGGTGTGCTCCAGCTAACATACCAGATTCGGTTACTGTTATACCTTTTATTTTCTTACCATTGAACTTAGATACATATTTACCTAGGTGTTGTTTATTCTTTATTAGGAGTTCCTTCATGGCTTTGTCTTGTTGACTTTCTGGCCATATTTTTGGATTCTTTTTGAACTTCTGTAAATCTACTTTATTTTCTAGTCCAACTTCTTTTAGAGCAATATCTCCAAACTGGTATTTGCCTCTATATCCAAGACTATTAACAATAGTTGGATCTCCACCAGATTCTCTATTAGCTATTGCTTTTAGAAAATGTTCAACATTGTGTTGTTCTTCTTGGTATTTAGCTTTAACATCGGCTATCAATTTACTTTTTTGAGTTTCATTTCCATTTAAGTATTTATTAACCTGTTCTATGGTACAGCCACATCTTGTCATTAGGACTAATAGTAAAAATACTATCATACTTCTTTTAAATGTAAAGTATTTAAATACCCTTGTTAAGAAGTCAGCAACATAGTCTGATCCTTTTTGAAAAACGTCTTCTAGATAAACAGATAGACTTTCTAAAAAGTCATCCATTTCTTTCATTTCATTTACTTTCTCAAGTAAGTTGCAGAATTTTTCTACGTCTTGTTCAATTAAAAAGTTTTCATATTTCCTTATCATATAGTATATATAAAAGAAAAAATCCTGTTTTTCAACAGGATTTTGATTAAAGAAAGTCGATGTGATTTAACTTGTTTAAGTTATACTTAAACTTAGTATTGTTTAATATTTTTGTTATTTGATCTATTTTAATTTCATAAATCTTTTCATAGGAGTTCACTTTATAAAAAGATGATTCATAATCAGCTTCTATTACAACTCCGGTTATTTGTAACTCACCAGCCCATGTTGTAGTGTCTTCCCACATGAATTCTATTTCAGTTCCAATGTGTATGTTTCTACTAATGATTTCATGTGAATAGTGTTGTTTACCAATATGGTCTTGTAACTCAGTTATTATTAGATTTCTCCATTTATTATCCAACAATTTAAACATATTGAATAAGTTATCCGAGAAATAAACTGCTAACTCATTAAATAACTCAACATTGGTAAAACTCTCCCCTTGGAGATTATTTCGTAATAAGAAATAATAATGGTTGAAATCCACTCTTGAAGGCTTTCTCCTATTATTTAGGAAGTTAATATCAGTGTGTTCTAGTAAAACCTCATATACTTTTTCTTTTAATCTTTTCTCCTTGATGTAGTTTTCGTTATCTATTGACTCATGCCAATACATTGAAGACTTATCTACTTCAAAATTATCATTAAAATTTGAACTGATTTCAACATCATCTTCCGTTAATGGCGTTTCTTTTCTGCCCTTGAAAATAGAATCATATTTAAGGCTGTGTTTTCCCTGTATTGTATGTTTACTTAAAACTACATCTTCTGGTTCTTCTTCTTTAAGATCAAATTTTAAATCTTCATCATCTATTTCGATGACAATGTCTCCAACTTCTTCATCATCCAAAATATCAATGGATTCTTCTGAATCGGTTGCTTCTTCGACTACTTCTTCAACAGTCTCATCATTGGAATCTTCATCTTCTGTGAGTTCTTCGTTTAAATCTTCGTCTAGATCTAATTCTTTCTTTTTCTTAGTTGACATAGTGTTTATTATTTTTAATGTGAATCTAAAAATGTATCATTCTCTAGGGTTAGATATATTGAATTTAGATTCAATTTTACTTGTGACTTTAAGAAATCACCATCTCTTTGTTTTAAAAGTTTAAATCTATATAGATTCTGTCTTTTCATTTCTTCTGTTCTTATGATCGCGAAGAAAGTATCTGCTGTCTCTGCTATTGCTTTTGATTCTGGTACTTGTTCTAATGTTATATCATTGGAGTTCCAAGCATCTTTTGCTACTTGTACTCCGGTTATAACCGGCATCTTAAACTTAGCACCAATCGCTCTTAAACCTTCAGCTAATGATTTACCTTTTGTATAAAGATTATCACCTGCTGTTCCTTTAAGGACAGCAACTAATGTGATATAATCAACTATCAATAGGTCAATCTTTATTCCCTTTTTTTCTTTTAACTTCTGAATAAAATTATCAATATCACCTACAGTTGCTGTTCCGGCCGCCCAGAACTTTGTATAGACTTTACCTACTTTCTTTTCAAATAGATCAGTTGAACTTGTGTTCTTTAATGAAGCAATTTTCTTTTTAATCAGTTCAGTATCTTTACTTACATTATCATAGTCGTTAATCGGTATTTTCAACCTCATAGCTCCTATTCTTTTCATTACTTTTCTTTCACTCATCTCTAAAGTAACATAAAGAACATTAAATCCCATATCAGCTGCTCTTACTGCAAAGTTTTGCATCCAAAGAGACTTACCATTATTGGTTTCTGCCATGATAACGTTTAGTGTTTGGACATCCCATCCCCCACCTAACATATGGTCTATAGTTTCAAACCCAGAACGAACTTTGAACCGAGCGGTGTCTTGAACGTGTGACTCAGGGTCATCAAAATCTGATCCCATATCATCATCACTCACAAAGTCTGTTTTAGACATTTGGTCTACGATTTCTCTAATTTTATTAGCAGCTAAAACGGTTTGGTCAAAGTCCGTTAATGTGTCTAGATTTCGGGTCTCATCGATTATATCAACGGTTCCACTTTTAAGTCGATTGTTTAAGATCCAAGCATTAAATTTAGGAATGATGAAGTTTAGCTCATCGTATTCGTTCATATTAACTGTTAATATAGACTTTAGAATTTCTTTAGTGATTAATCCATCTTGATCTTCAAGATTGACCATTTCAAGAATCTGTTTTGCGTGTGGAGTTTCCACATCAGAATTCTTATTCATATATTTCCTTAAAATGCCGTAAACGAATTGAATCTCCGCGTTTTTGAAAAAGAATGGCTCTACAATGCTAAAATACCGTTTATTCCTAATAATATACCCGAAAAATATCTTTTCTAAAGATACTGTCATGTGTATGAATTTATTTTTAAGTTATATACGTAGGAACCATTTAAGTTTAATATATACCTTCTTACTCAGAAATCCAAATCTATTGTTCTTTTATTAGGGAAGCTCCTTTATTATCACTCTCTCCATCTTTTATATCATAAGATCTTACTGCGGTTGGCTTTTCCAAGTCTGGGTTTATAGAGATATGATATTTATCCTTAATTTTATTTACTAAGTAGTTAAATCCATTCTTAGCAAAAAATCCAGAGACTCCAACTCCTAATGATAATAAGTTTTTAGGTAAACTATCGATATTAAAATTGTAATTACCCACCCACCATGATATGGCGTTCATAGTTGGAATTAATATAGCGGTATATGAAAACATTTCTATTAGACTACTTACGACATATGATGTATTTTTGAAAATAATCTTAACAACGTTTTGAATAGCTTGTAAACACTTAACTAGTTTTTTAACAATACCATTTCCAATACCTCTTAATTTAAGTTCTTCTAGAATAGTTGACGTGTCTTTTTTGGTTACTTCACTCATTACATACCCTTTACCATCACATGACGGGCAAGATTCGTCTTCACACACGTCACATCCTTCACCATCACATAGATCACAATCTATACTATCATAACCAGATCCTTTGCAATCAGGACACTCAAGCTTTTCTTCTCCGGTTTTGTTTTTACTTTCTTCTAAGTAGATGATAGATACTGCTGCTAAACAAAGAAGCACAATTCCCTCCTCATTTAGATCAATTTTAAGATTACCATTTTTTATAAGATTTTCAACTATAGGGAACATAGCTCTGATACCTGCACCAAATGTAAAAACAAGTTTATAGTTGAATTTTAAGTCATTAGAGAAACTTTTAAGTATTTTCTTAATATGTGAGTCATCTGTAGATGACTCTTTTATAATAGGATTTACTATACGTTCTATTATTTCTTCAGCTTGT
>Ga0209084_1002521_pt1 | contig 14125 bp, 25 predicted proteins | sample C_130820_MF_Meta_FD_187309 | JGI IMG/M metagenome (GOLD analysis project Ga0209084, IMG submission 187309) | Freshwater microbial communities from Lake Croche, Canada to study carbon cycling - C_130820_MF_MetaG (SPAdes) (version 2) | ecosystem: Environmental > Aquatic > Freshwater > Lake... | reverse complement strand
ATTGCGTCTTCAGCAAGAATTGAGCAATGTATCTTAACTGGGGGTAATGCTAGTTCTTCTGCAATTTGAGAGTTTTTGAGTTTAATAGCATCATCAATATGCATACCCTTAACCCACTCTGTAACCAGGCTCGAACTGGCGATTGCTGAACCACAGCCATATGTCTTGAAACGAGCATCTCTAATAATACCATCTTCGTCTACCTTAATTTGTAGTTTCATCACATCCCCACATGCCGGAGCTCCTACCATACCAGTGCCTACAGAGTCATCTATATCAAACTTACCTACATTACGAGGGTTTTCATAATGATCAACTACCTGCGATGAATATGCCATATTAAATCCTAAAACTTTCCCCACATCCACATCGATCACGTTCCTGTGGATTGTTAAAGTCAAAGCCTTCGTTGAGTCCTTGTCTTTTCCAGTCTATTTCAAGACCGTTTAGGTAAACCGAATCTCTTCCATTTACCCAAACTGTTACACCGTGGCTATCATACTTAAACCAATCACGAGTAACTGGTGCATGGTCTATATATTCTAACACGTAGGCTAGTCCTGAGCAACCTGTAGTTCGCACACCAACACTAAGTCCTATGCCCTTGCCACGTTTGATTAATTGTTGCTTGACTTTGTTTGATGCATTTTCAGTTAGCGTGATCATTTTCCGCTATAGTCTTTGACTGTGCCGCCATGACGAACGCTTTTCATCTTCTTACCTTTTAGGCGTACTCCAGAGCCGTCAACACCTTGTTTGCCAGTACCTGCTGTATGTTCGCTGTCATGTGCTAATAAACCATGGCTTACACATTGAGCATATCTAACATTACTTAGGCGAGAATGTCCAACTGAACATTGACTCGCTGTAGGTGTAGTTAAATGTTTTTCGGTAAGTAGTTCTGATATTCGCATCAAGTATTTATTACTTGAAAAGAATTAATCCCATAATCAATGTTTGAGCAGCAAAGCCCAAGCAAATTGTAGCAATATACAGGAAATTACGCTCAATTAAGCTCTTAAAGAACAAAGTAAGCAAGCCGCTCCATACAAATACCATAAGATCTACAGGAGGTAGCTTGTCACTTTGAGCCATTAGTACAGCTAAAAGTGTAGGAATACTGGCAAAATGTAGCAGAATAATAGTTACCCATCCTAGTGTATGGGCACTCATATGTCCGAGGTGATCACGGAAGAATACATAAATTTTGTTAGGTACGTTTCCAACCATGTCCAGAAATGCTGATTTCATTTTACTTCCTTACTTGTAAAAAATGTGATGTCCAATTTTAGCCACTTGCTCTTTCTTCCATCCAGGATTAACATAATCCGCATGATAATATAGAGCATTCTTCAAACTAGGTAAACGATAGTCTTCTAGTAGAACCTTTTGAGCAGCAATCATACTTTCATTGTAGTTTGCACGATTAGTAGGCCTAAATGCCACTTCTCTATCGCATACCCAAGAGAATTGGCAGACTACTCGTTCGTAGAACATATTCTTTTGGTAAATGACCTTACAAACATCGCCAGGGAATTGGCTACTGTTTACACGATTCATGGTCACTTGGGCCACAGCAACTTTGCCTTCAAAAGGCTCGCTACCTGCTTCGTGATATATATTTTTAGCGAGACAACCTAATTGTCGTTCACGCATTTCAGCAGTAACTTGTGATGTTTGGGTTACTCCTACACGGGAAAATTTGTCTGTTACTGCCCAATGTAGCAGCATTATACTACCGAGAAATGCTATTGTCATTAACGCAATGTTAAGAATCTTAGCAGCCGATGTATCAGTCTGTTCCCTGTCTAGCGCAATAGTAGTCATAAAGACCTCCTTTTCGTTAGCGGTTAAGTAGTTATCAATAAGTTATTATTATAAACTATTAATATTATGATGTCAACTATTTGTTTACCCTCATTATTTGCCAATTATTACTGATGCCTTTGGTACCATCATCGTATTGTAATTCAACATTTCCCCAGAAACAATAGTCAGGACCATCATAACTTAGCAGTTGCTGTATTACAGTGGCTTCCATTTTAAGTGGTGCAACCCAAACTCTATCTCCAGGTCGCCACATTGGACCATTTCCGTCTGAATCTTTTTTATACCTTGGCATTGTTTAACTCTGAAGTTTAGAAGTACAAACATGTTTCTCAGTTATAATAACTTCCGGAATGGTCACCTGACTTAATAGCAGTAGCCAAAGAAATGTACTAATTCCAAATCCAAATAAGAATTCTTTGTATTTGCTCATTCTTTAATTCCAAAATGTTCTTTAATAAATCTAATCATATAGGGTCTATCAGGCGATATTTCAGACACTATTGCATTACATTCATTGACCACTAATTCTGTAAATTTTAAAATATCAAATGTTTGATTATGGTCGTAGATGTAAGCATTAATTTTAAATCCGCACTTATCAGCAAGTTTTCTAATGAGTTCTTCATTCATTCTCTAATTCCAAAATGTTTTTTTATTTTTTTCTCAAGAGCAGTATATGTTAAGAATCTGCCATCATTGTTAATAATTAATGCACATTCCTGAACAATTAATTCAGCAAACTCTTGCAGTCTTTCTTCACTGCACATTTGAATTTTAGCCTCTTGGACAAGTTCTTTAATTCGTTGGGTCATTTTAATACCTTATTACATAATAGGACCATTGCCACTTTTAAATCCAATGGTGCCGCCCTCATCGATGACACGTTTCTTTACATCTTCAAATAAGATAGGAGCAAAGTCGGTATGCTCAACGCAGGCGCACCAATAGCGTGGATCAATGACACCATCCTTCATTACCCTATTAGCATGTGTATGTCCGTGAACGTTAACACCAAATCTGCCTAATGATTCTTCATGAATTGGAATATGACTAAAGATCATTCCTTCGACCACATGGTATGCACGTAATTCACGAAAGTACTTACGATATTCGTCGTCGGGAAATATATCGTGATTGCCGCGGATCAAAACCTTGTCGCCGTTTAATCTGGCCAAAGTGGGCAAATGTTTACGGTTGATAACAACGTCACCTAAGTGATATACTTTGTCTTTTGGACCCACACGTTCGTTCCATGCCTTGACCATTGCCTCGTCCATTTCTTCGGGAGTATCCCATGGACGTAATTTGGTCACACCATCATTCCGTGTAAAGTGACAAACACCTCGATGTCCAAAATGTGTGTCGCTAACTAAAAATACTGCGGGCATTATACGTGTTCCTTTTTAACTCGACCAATACGGCTCGATTTATTCCAATCATAGTCGATGCCATCTGGGCACTTGCCATCTTTAATTGTATCTACTCCAAATATGCCACACACTTCAAAGTTTGTACTTATGATTGTTACAAATCCACTCCAGTCTTTGGCAAAGCGCATTGCTTGATCTAGTGTATCACACTCGTGAAGTTTGTTTCCTATTTTACTTATTACTGTATACATGCCATAATTATACAGCATTTTTACCAACTTGTCAAGTCTTTGAACTCATTTTAACTTTTACAATACGATATTTTGAATAAGGATAGTTTTCCAGCAACCATTCTAACAATCCGGGTTCGTATGGTAATTTGATGTCACCTCGTTGGTTAGTAATGTACATTATACGATCTGGCCAATTACATTATAAATTAAGTCATCTAATTGACGCTGATAGTCTTGTCCGTTACGGCGAAGCATCCAAATTTTCTCAATTAGTTCTTTAGAATCAGAACCACTATCAGTCCATTCTCCCCGGTCTTCTAATTCTTCAATTAGATCTTCTGTGTCAAACTCGCTGATATCAACTTCAACCTCAACTTCGGTATATACGGTTTTATACTTGCTCATTTTTAGCCTCTTTCATCATATCTAATGTATAATTGAACCAACCTGTAAATCCTATGATCCAAGCTGATACCTCGTGATCATTCCAGTGCCAAGCTATCATTATAGCACAGAATAAAGAGATTATGATCCCTATCCACTTTGTTATATTTTTCATATTAAGCCATCCTATCTACGTTTTGTCCCGGACGATTCATCCGGCGATTTAGTTCGATACGTTTTTCTTCAGTATCCTTTTGAACTTCTTTGGTGTGTCGTTGCTGTTGTAGCAATTCAGCGTGTCGGCGATCTGCTTCGACTATTTGTTGATGATGTTTATATTGAATAGCCTGTTCGTTAATTTTACTAATATTCATTGGTTATCTCCTTTAAACATACTTATACTATATAGTCAAAAAAAAACCCTGTCAACCTAAGTTGGCAGGGTTTACAATCATATTAATGTTTCTTTTGAAAAATTGCAGTTAGAATATTTGCATGTTCGGTATTTGATTTACGTATAATATCCTCCACATTGGAAAAAGTTATTAACTCAAACCCTTGCTCCTGCATAAAATTTCTAAGACTTACTTCGTTAAAATGATGTAGATGTTCACCGGGCTTTCTATGTTTCCAATTTTCAAACCATTCATCATTAAAATTATGACACCATGGCACTGAAACTACTACATATTCACATTTTAAATTTTTAACAAAATTAACGTCTGGATAATGTTCAAGACTATCAAAAAATGTTATTACATCATAATGTTCTGCGGTAATATCATCAACAAACTTGCAGCCATTAGGTAATAGATCTGTAAACAAATCATTACCATGGCATTGGTTAATGCTACGTTTACATAACATTAGAAAGTCTCCAGTGCCATATCCAACATCTAATATAGATGTTGGAATTCTTCCAATTGCACCAATTATATATCCTAATCGTAAGTGAGCCATTTGATCATTACGTAAATTACCATAACCGGTATTTACGTAATTTTGATCATATACAAATGGCTCACGTGCTTCTTGATGAATAATACCAAGATGGTCGATATTATAATTTTTTATCATTTAATATAACCATTACAGATCGTAGCGTGGAACCATTACAGTACTACGCATGATGCCTTCTGGAGTGAACTGTTCAACATCCGCGCCTAGCAGGCTAGCCATGATTGCTGGACTGAATCCACTTACAAGAGCAGCACCGCTCTTATCTGACTTGACTGGTACATTACCAGAACTGTTTAGGTTCCAGAACACAACTTTTGGACAAGTGTATCCGGCTGCTTCGAACTTACGTTCAATCATTTCCATGGCACTGTCATCGTGGCGAACACATTGGTTGAATTGCATGTCGCTCAAGATCAATACCATTGCTGGCATATCACTTTGAGGCGCCTTGCCCTTAACTGCTACACTCAGAATCTTTTCAAATGCTGCGTGTAGGTTTGTGCTCATACCCCAGTCGCTGCTGCTCATTTGATCAATCTTTTGGACGATGTCGCCCCGAAGAGTCATCAAATCAGGCTTGTCACTGAATGTCAAGAAAGTGTCCTTGAACACACCCTTGTTCTTATCAGCCAAGTACAAGCCAAGGCTGATAGAAATATCCATACAAGAGACATCGCCCTTACCGCCTGCCGCACAGCTCATAGAGCCGCTTACGTCTACAATTGGAAGGATGCTAGCATCTCCAACGTAGTTAGGCAAGGCGTTCCATTGTGCAGTAATGTGATCCAAGTCTGTCTTAGATAGAGTCTTACGACCGTATACACTGACAAGACCCTTCAACACATCGTGTGGGAAAATAGCGTTAGCATTAACCTTGACACCTGCTTCACCCTTGACCAGAGCAGCCACGTACTCAGCAAACTTAGGAGTGTGACGTCCAAAAGCCTTCTTGTAGTTACGAGCAGCCACGCTAGGTACGTGGTTGAAGTTGATGTTGTCCCAGTCGTTGGCACACATTTGAGTTTCAACAACCTTAGTTAAAGCCACAAGACTCTTACGGTAGAACTTTGGGCTCATTCCGAAGAACTCACGTAGTTCTGCTGCGATCTTGCCCTTACGTGGAGTCCACTTGGCAGCAAGGCCGTTACGAGCACGTAGAGCATCGCCTAACATGGTGTAAGCAGCAGACTTCAACACAGGAGTAGTGAAGACAAAGATGTCATCCCAACGACCTACTTCAGGCACCTTCTTCAGCAAAGCCAAAGCGGCATCTGGGTCAGTCTTTTCTAGATGTACTAGAATTGAACGGAACAATTCCCGTTCGCCCGCTCCACCACGGACATCACGTGCCCATTGTGCGATACGTAGAGCCAAGTCGAAGTTTTCGACATAGGCCGCAGTAAATGCGGGTACAATGTTCTTACCACGGCTTGCACCGATGTTGTAGAACAGATCAACACACCGGTTAGCGGTTGATTCACGAGCCTTCATACCATTAGCGGTCTGGGCTTCTTGGTTAGCGATTGCAGTTACAAATGCGTTCATTTTAATTTACCTTTCAGAATGTATTTTATTTTCGATATAATTGAAATATAAGATTGCTGTTAACATTCTATTATTCAACAGGATAGTTGTGCCACTTTTTACTGATGTAGCCAACAGTTTGATAGGCTCTGAAGTTATCTCTGCCCATCAGTTCATGTAATATGAGTTGCTGAACCTATCCTAAAACTTACTAACAAGTTTCCTTGCTATGTATATATTGTATAACAAAACCCAAGTCTTGTCAATACAATTTGGAAAAGCAGGATACCATTATTTTTGGAATTGAACCAAATTAACCAAAGGTTATTGCTGTTAGTATCCTAGAAGGGATGCGGAGGATGGATTCGAACCACCGATCTGAAGCTTATGAGACTTCCGGGGACGACCAGACTCCCCTACTCCGCTGTATTCGTGACACACTACTTTGCCTATTTTACGCCGTGTGCCATGGCGAGATCTTTTTATCCAGTACGGTGGATTAGGTGATAACCGAACTGAGTTTGTACAGGTTGACTAATAGCGCCAATTGGAGTTGCCAATGTAGCATCTTCAAATGGTTTAACCATCATGCCTGGTCCAAAATCTCCAAGGTCTCCGCCGTTGGATTTGCTAGGGCATGAACTATGCTCAAATGCCAATTGGGCAAAATTAGCCTGGCCTGCTTTGGCCGCAATGTTTTGTGCCTCTACCAATGTTGGTACTAAAATGTGACTTGCTCTCATTTACTTTTCCTTATAAAAATTGGTCTCGGTAGCAGGAATCGAACCTACGCTCCTGCGTCCCAAACGCAGAGTGATACCATTTCACCATACCGAGAATTATTCTGCCTTTTTTCTCAACTTCATTCCAACAAACGTGCCGCAAAATGCGCCAAGACATGCTGGAATAAGCAGCATATGATCACTAGTATAGTTGATCACTGCAATACTTGCAATGAAAAAAACTACCACTGACCATACGCTTGATTTAATTACTTCATCATTTTGTACTGCTCGTAGATAATATGTATAAAACACATCAGTGAAAAACAGTGCGAAAAATGTTGTTATGTATTCAATCATAAATGTTTGGTAGGACGTGACGGGTTCGAACCGCCGACAGCCTGCGTGTAAGGCAGGAACTCTACCAACTGAGTTAACGTCCTATATTTGGTCTAACTAAAGTTCTATTTAATAAATATTTTTGATGCTACAAAAAAAACAACGCATACCATTAAATCTACGCCGTAGAGTTATTGAACGCGATGGCTTCTATTGTGTCTATTGCGATGATGATCTCCGCGATGGTGAAATACACATGGATCATGTTATCCCAGAATCTCGGGGTGGTGAAACATCATACAACAATCTACAAGTAACTTGTAGAAAATGTAATCTTGCCAAAGGCACTTTATCCGAAGATGACTTTACTCAAAGACTTAGAACACGAGCACTAAACATATTGAATAGACTTGGAACGTAATAAATCAGGGCACGGACACTACTTCGGTATCACTATGTTCCCCCGCGTAGTTGTTGTTGTTTAAAGTCAGCAAAACGACATTATGTACAGAAGGCTAACTCCCTAAAACTTGGAGCGGGGTAGGAGAATCGAACTCCTGACTCGAGCTTGGAAGGCTCGGGTAATACCATTTTACGAACCCCGCATATTTCTTCTGGTGCCCCATGACAGAATCGAACTGCCGTAACCTGATTACAAAACAGGTGTAATGCCATTATACTAATAGGGCCTATTTCTATTTATTAACCACCTTGACTACTGTCTTGAACTTGTGATTGTTCTTCAACTCTTTTAAATGCTTCATCTTCATTCTTAGCATCCTCAACTTCGCGAGGATCTGGTCGACGGAAGATAGCATCATAGTTTGAGCTAAACTTATTCTGATCAGTGGGACGTTGTCTTGAACCCTTGCTCATTTTAACGTATCTTCCTTAGATACTCTCTGCCAATATGACCTGCTTCAATTTCTTGCAGAGCACTGACAATATGACTGTTTGGTGATATAACCATTTTTCTATTACTACGACCTTGCTTTAACTCACGTGCTCGAATAGCAGCAATCAATACCAGGTCAAATCGGTTGCCAACATTGGCCACACACTTTTCTGTATCCACTGAATTAACAAAATCTGGAGTTTTCATTATTCGCCCTTGTTATTACGTTCTTTGGAACTCTTGACAATGGTATTGGCTGCTACCTGAGCTTCAATCATCATATGGCGGAAACCATGACGTTGTTCTTCAGTTTTAAATCCAGCCAAGGCTAATAGCGTTTTATTACGCTTGGTTAACCGAAATGTTGCGTTAGTTTTCATACTTTCCTTTTATTAAAAAACTTTGGTGCCCCAGGGGAGACTCGAACTCCCACGCCTTTCGACAATGGCTTCTAAGACCATCGTGGCTACCATTACACCACCGGGGCAAACTCTTACTATACAATCTATAATTAAGATTGTCAACTACTATGGTGCGCCGGGAGGGATTTGAACCCCCGATCAACGAATTATGAGTTCGCTGCCTTAACCGCTTGGCCACCGGCGCACTATTCTTTGGTACCAGCGGAGGGGATCGAACCCTCTCAAGAACGCTAATCAGGCGCTAAAAGGTCTATAAGGCCTCTCTGACTTCCAAGTCTCGCTGGCAATAAAATCTTTGGTCCGGCGTGACGGAATCGAACCGCCATGTACAGGGTAGAAACCTGCTATATTATCCATTATATGAACGCCAGGAAATCACATATAGAAACACACTGATGTCCTGCCGCTATGGCAAGCCTAAGACTTTTTCAAATCTCGCGGTCACACGTCAATGTATTTTTATATGGTGCGACTGGCCGGAATCGAACCGGCACGCCTTTCGGCGAGAGATTTTCTTACCACTATAGTTTTCACTACCCATATAGTTTAGTGGTCTGGACTATACCTTCATCATAGTATTACTACCTTAGATGCCTGCCGTCTAGTCTCTACACGTTCAAAAGTATTTCTACTTAGGCTTCGCTCGGTATTAGCATTTTACAGCCTTCACCGAATTTGACAAGTTCTACTCCTAGCGTTTCCACTAAGGCACTCAAATTTTACTCTCAAGTCTCTTGTGTCTACCTATTTCACCACAGTCGCAAAATACTTTACTAAATTTTAAAGAACAGTGTTAATTGCTTAACGTATGCTATTATTATATAGCATATCTGTGTCTGTGTCAAGTGTTATTTGGTGCTCCTTACTGGTAACGATCCAGTGTTTCTACATTACCAATGTAGTGTAATACCTTTATACTAAAAGAGCCAAGTGGTGGGCCTTGAGAGGATCGAACTCCCACCCTCGGTTTCGAAGACCGAGATGATATCCATTTCACCAAAGGCCCTGGTGGTAGAGGTGGGACTCGAACCCACGATTGACAGCGTATGAAGCTGGTGCATTAGCCACTATGCTACTCTACCAAAATTGGTGCAACCTCCAGGGATCGAACCTGGGACGCCAAACTCTTCAGGCTTGCGCTCTACCAACTGAGCTAAGGTTGCAATATAAAACAGGATAGCATTTTTTGGCTTTTTTTCAAGAAAAGATTTTTGAGTTTGCTGTTGCTATCCTAAAAAGAAAAACCACCGTGTACAACTATGTTGCAGAGACGGTGGCCGTGTTGTTGTTATGTTAGAGAAACAATCTATGCTCTTATAAGTTTAAAAAATGGATTGTCACTACTATTATGGAATCCGTCAAAAATAAAATGTGTATTCCAATCACCTATGCGATGACTTACATGTCTATACATAGGGTGCATATCATAATTGTCTCTATAAGGACAAAGATTTTCTCTATTAATTGCTTCAATGAATTGAAATAAATATTTTTTAGGAAACGCATATAATGCATCTCCTACAAAACAATCATTGGTCCAAAATGGTTCAATTTCTTTAAAAAGGAAATTAAATTTATTATAGTCTATATTCCACGTGTTAACTGGAGTATTGAAATGAATATCATATCTAGTAGCAATAATAAAATCTAAATCTTCGTAGATCAATTCTTCCATACTACGCTTATAGGTAGTACGAATCTGACTTCCTTGATATGGGATAATAACAGCCTTAGATGCATTGTAATGCTCTATCATTACTGTTAGTTCAGGATGTGGATATGTTGTAAGATAAACCCCTGCATTAGGAATAACATTGATAAGGTTTTCTTTTATGTTATCTTTTGCCAGCTTCCAATCTCGATCAGCTTTAGCTGTCCCCACTGCCTGTCCCCAAGCAGCACCTGTTAATACTATTCCTATTTTCATTTATGTTTAATCTGGAGCGGGTGATCGGGGTCGAACCGACGACAATCACGTTGGCAACGTGGCGCTCTACCAGCTGAGCTACACCCGCATAATTTTATTTACTATCTTAGTTGGAGTGCCGGGTCGGATTTGAACCGACGGTTTTACAGTTTTGCAGACTGTTGCGTTGGGCCTCTCCGCCACCGACACACTAATTTGGCGTACCTCCAAGGACTCGAACCCTGACTGACGGTTTTGGAGACCGCGGTGCTGCCATTACACCAGAGATACATATTTGGCGGAACGACTGAGACTCGAACTCAGAACCCGGATTACGCCGAGCGACAGATTAGCAATCTGCTCTAATACCATTATAGGACCGTTCCTTAATTCTTAATTGGTGCAACCGGTAGGTTTCGAACCTACAAGGGCTATGTCTAAGACTGCGCCCCCTCCTGCCGAAGCAGAGGTCTGCCATATTCCACTCACGGTCGCAAGTATATTATATACTTATTCCGCCGTGGTGTCAACTGATTTTGATTTTATGTGAGCCAGTTCTTTGTTGATAAAGTCCCAGGCTCTTTGTAGCAGTCTCCGATAGTGAGGATTATCTGTTTTCTCAGGATATATGTCTGCTATTTGTTTAACTTCAAATGCTCTATTTAGATATGCTGTCATTTTAGTTCTAAATGCTGCTGGATCTAAATTGGCTAATTTTGGTATTATTGGCGAGATAAAATGTAATGCTTCAATAAAACGAGCATTAATCTCTGCTGGTTGTGCCCTATAGGCTGTATCTGGATCCGCCTGATCTGCTGGATTTCTTGCTGTACCATAACGTGTACTTTGATTAGCCCTGTTTAACGATTTCATATCGTCCATGGCGTGTCTTAGTTCGTGTGCTATGATATTACGCATACGGTTAGAGGATAGGTAATCAGCATTTAGAGATATTGCCTTTTCCATAGGATCCCATTGTCCAAGATGACTATCTGATGGTGTTGCTTTTCCATTTAATCTACGTGCTAGATCTACAATGGCTTCGTCTGAACTTATTTCTATACGAATATTGTCCATACTAGGAATTGGAGTATTAAACAAATCACCAATTTTTCCAATATGTATTACGCCTGTTTCATCGTAGTCTAACTCTGTATCAGCGTATTGCTGTAGATAGTCGTAGATAGCATCAGCAAGGCTCATGATAGCACGATCATCTTCAGCAGTTTCAACAATAAGTTCATGTATTCGCATCTACTTATTTAGTGGTAGCTGCGTAGAGATTCAACTTGCGATATTTAATTTGTCTAATTTTTGGTTAACGTCATCTTTTCCAAATTTGTTTAAATGTGGATTACCTACATATCTACTGCGCCAATGGTCTTCAGAGTTGCGCCAGTATTCTCCAATATGTGGAAATTTTTCGTAGGCCTTTTCTACACGTTTTTGTAGATCAAGATTGGTCATTTCTTTTCCAGGCATACCAATATTAAATCCTACATCTGTGAAATATTTTTTAGTGTACATATACGCCACGGCATCTACTGCTGTAGAAAAAGATACAATCTCTGCCCCTTGATTAATTAAGTCTAAACTTTTTTCAATAAAGCCACCTTCAAAAATTGTTATATCATCTGCACTAAAACACAGAATTGAATGAGATTTAAAAAGTTCAGTACTCCAATTAGTTTGATTTATAGTAAGAGGCATTACAGTTTGATTAGATAGAACTGTAGTATTATATTTTTCAGCTATTGGTCTTATATCATAGTGCCCGGCATTGTTATCTATAACATAGGCAGGAATATTTGGATAGTATTTTCTAAGGCTTGCTAGGTGCTGATCAAGGCAACTATCTCTCAAAGTTACAATGGAATACCATCCTACATTTTCAATTGTGTACATATTATTGTATTGTGTAATTAACACATATTTATATGTTCATATTTACATTGGAGGAAGATGTGAGATTCGAACTCACGGTCCCTTTCGAGACGACAGTTTTCAAGACTGTAGGTTTAAGCCACTCACCCAATCTTCCATATTCAGTATTATATATCATTGTAGTCATAGTATAATAAGTAAAATTAACTTATAGGAACAAAAACAATGATTCAGCATTTTTATCAAAATATACACGGTTGGGCATCAGGCATAACCGAAATATATAAACAAATGGTAGACAATGCCGCACCTGGCCAGTTTTACCATTTTGTAGAAGTAGGCACATGGAAAGGCACCAGTGCAGCTTTTATGGCAGTAGAAATTGCCAATAGCGGAAAAGACATACAGTTTGATTGTGTAGATACATTCGAAGGTAGTCCAAATGAACCAAGCCATTTAGTGGATCCTAGCGTTGTCAACAAAACTTTATATGAAGAATTTATTGATAACATGAAACCCGTAGAAGGCTTTTATCGTCCTGTTAAGATGACCAGTATCGAAGCCGCTGATTGTTATGATGATCAAACACTTGATTTTGTATTCATCGATGCTATGCATGATTATGAAAGTGTACGTTCTGACATTATCGCCTGGTTTCCAAAAGTAAAAGTTGGAGGAATTATTTCAGGACACGATTTTAATCACGAAATGGATGCAAACGGGCAAGACTTCGGTACTGGTAAAGCAGTACGTGAATTACTTACAGGATTTGTAACTCCTCCATGGTGTTGGGCATTTGTAAAACAACCAAACTCCAAACTAAATTTACCTCAAGCATAAGTTGGTGCGCTCGGATGGAATCGAACCACCATTACTAAGTTCGTAGCCTAGAGTATTCTCCATTATACTACGAGCGCTTTAATTTGGTACCTGGTGTAGGAGTCGAACCTACAACATTCCGCTAATCGGGCAGACGTTCTTCCACTGAACTAACCAGGCATTAAATTTTGGTAGCCACGGACAATTTCGAAATGTCGACTCCCACCTTATCAAGATGGTACTCTGCCTCTGAGTTACGCGGCCAATATTCTTACCATTCTGCGTATTCTGTTATCATACGAGAAGTTGTATCTTTTCTTTTTGAAGATTCTACACAGCGAAGTTTAACTTCTTTAACATCACATATATTGGCAATTGGAATTAGATATACTGTGTCTAATTCATTTACATAAACAGCCATGTAATCTATGTTACTTTCATCGTAGGTTGTTCTATTTGTAAATGTGTTTTGCGTCAATTTAATTGTAACTGTACCGTTATCTTCTAACGATCTAAATTTAACTTGGACTCTTTTAATAGAGCCGTCATGTGTATCTAACACATAATCATAAGGACAATCTTGTGGCATTTTACCAGTCCAATATCCTCGTTTAGCAGAAGCAAGAACAAATGCTGCTTCTCCTATTTCACCTTTTTTATTCGATATACTCATAGGGTTCTCCTACAAGTATTTATAACGCTCGCCAGGAAAGCGGGCAATATTTGGGGTGCCTTACCGGTATCGATCCGGTACTACCGCTTTCACAGAGCAGGGTGCAGGCCACTACACTAAAGACACCATATAGAAACACACTAACACACTCAGGAATCGCCACC
>Ga0209084_1002516_pt1 | contig 14145 bp, 20 predicted proteins | sample C_130820_MF_Meta_FD_187309 | JGI IMG/M metagenome (GOLD analysis project Ga0209084, IMG submission 187309) | Freshwater microbial communities from Lake Croche, Canada to study carbon cycling - C_130820_MF_MetaG (SPAdes) (version 2) | ecosystem: Environmental > Aquatic > Freshwater > Lake... | reverse complement strand
GATTGCTAAGGGTACCGAACTTACCCGTGGAGAACTTAGAAACATTCGTGATGATGAACCCAATTTTGGGAAAAGGGGCAAGAAGTACTAATGCCAGCACAGCCAGAACAGATTGACACCCGTGGCAAGGCTCACGTGGCCGATCACGCTACCGACTTTTCGCCTATCTCACTTCTTGAAGAAGCAAAGCGTGGCGGTTGGGCACCACGCATGACACCCGTTGGACATGGTAAAGTTAAGCCTAACAAAGACAACCCCGGCACTCGTGGTGCATCTGACTACTACGAGGCCAACGAAACGGAGAACGACTAATGCCATTGACCGGATACGGAGACGCTTACTCGCTACAGGCGCTTTTTGGTAAGGGTACTACGGTTCCCGCTGACTACCGACTTGGCCTGATTCAGGCTAAGAGCATTTGGACTGCCTTGACTGCATTTGTTGTTGGCGACATTGTGGTGCCTACGAACTTTGTTAGCACCAACAAGATTTTCCGTTGCACAACTGCTGGCACTACTGGTGCTAGTGAGCCTACATGGGTAACAACTGCTGGTGCCACAACCTCTGACAACACCGCTGTTTGGACTGAGGCTACGCCTTGGTTTTATGTGTCCTCGCAAGTCATTGCCAAGGAAGTTGCTGCTACTGGTGGCTACACCCGTGTAACCTTGAACAACGCTACGCTTTCAACCAAGTGGGTTGACCCTGCTGGTACGGTTCCTACGACTGCTCCCGCTTCAACTAACTGGGGTAGCGCAATTACTTTCCCAACCTCCACTAGCTCCGGCTGGGGTTCTGGCCCTATTGTTGGCTTCCTCCTTACCGATGGAACTACAGCTTCGGGTAACGGCAATGTCTGGGCATGGGGAACGCTTTCCGCTTACATCACAGTTGCCTCGTCGGGCATCACGGTATCGCTTCCTGCGACCACCGGAGTCACCGTAACGCTGAACTAAGGGGTCTAAATGGCAGCCCCCACTGAAGGCGCTTGGACTTCCATAACCGCTACTTATTCTGGTACGGCGCAGGTTGCTAATAACTGGTCAGCCGCTACTGCTGCTGATGGCATCGTTCTTGCTGTAATTCGTAGCGGTGGCGTTGGCCCCGGTGCGTACACTCTTGGAGGCGGTTATTCGTGGACGGCTCTTTACTCCGCTACTGCTGTTGCTTCTCCACAATATTACGGGGTGTACTGGGCACCTGCTCTTCTTGGTACTGCTTCGCAGAACAAGCCAACAATTTCCTGCACCAACAGCGGCGTTGTCATTACGGCATCGTTCCACTATTTCAAAGGCGCTGCTCAAACTGCTCCGGTTAAGTTTAGAAACTCTAGCGGTGCTATTGAAGCAAATGTAGACACCACGCCTCACGCATACAACCTTATTGGTAACGGTGGTGGTTTTCTTAACGGTTACCCAGATGTTTTAACGGCCACTTGGTTGCTTGCTACTGGTAGCCTTGGAGTGGTACCCTCGGTATGGCCCGAGTTTACTTCAACTACCAGTGGTTTTACTCCAACTCGTCAAATTACACTTGCTACTGACCTTTCTGCTGGGGCTGGCATTGGCTACTATCAAGACCCAACGGCTGGAGCATCAAATGGGCAAAACAATACTGTAAACAACATTTTTGGCGTACCTGTTGTCTCTCATTGGGCTTGGGGTCTTGGGACAACCCGTTCTGCTGTGGGCCTTTCTCTTGCCATTATCCCTGCCACTTTTAACACTACGGCAAATACAATTGCTGCTACTGCAACTCCTGCTTCTACTGCATTTACTGCTGCTATGTCAGTTACAGGTTCTACTACAACACCAGTTGTGACTATCCCGCAAACCCCTTCTGGTGTGACTCTGGCGACCACAAGCAAGGTGACAAGCATTACCGCGAGCAGTTCATCTTCAGGTTTGGGCGCTTCGCTTTCCGCTTCTACCCTTGCTCCAACAGTGGCTATCCCTGCAACCGCTTCTACCCCTTCAGGGGCAGCACCAACTACTGCTTCATCACTGGACATTGCAGTTGACGCTACCAATGGAAATGTCAATGCAGGGATGCTTACTTCTGCTTCTACCCTCGGCGTTAACTTGGGCATAGCGGGTGTTGTTAATCGCACTCTTGTAGCGCAAGCAACTACCCTTGCCATTAACGCCAGCACTGGTAGCCTATTCCGCTACACCTTTACTAGCCCCCAGCTTGATGACATTCCTCAATTCCTTGCTAGTTCATCAAGAAGGCAATATGGGTTGTACCGTCATTTTAAGCGTAGAGTGCGTAATTTAGTTGTAGCTTTGTTATCGGATTACAGTACAGCACAAGACACGCCTACTGATGGGCATCCAAATTCAATTCCTTATCCATGGAATCCCAATGATCCCAGTGGACCTTTTGCTACATCGTGGGCTAATGCCTACCCTACTGATGTTTTGCCTGGTGAAATACCAAACGCTCCAATGACTGCTACTTATACTACTCAGTGGCCGTATGTAACTAAAATGCTATACGGAGCAGGGACTCAAAACATTACAATTAATGATGCCAAGCAGCTCCTGTACAATGGATACAAGATGGCTAGTTACGGTGCAAATCCCCAACCGGGAGAAGTTGCTATTGGCCACGTAAACGAAAGTATGGTGACTTATGCGTAAAACTCATGATGGCTCTCACGGAGAGGATTGTTTTGGATGCAAAATTCACCATGTCTCTTTTGCAGCATCCGCGATGCCAACTCGGAAACCCGAAGCGGCTGGTACGCGAAGGATGGAAGAAAACATGGCCCGCGACTTGCCTGCTTACAAGCGATTGAGGAACGAGGGCCTTCAGCCTGCGGGTACGAAAGGTGCCGCCAACCTTGAGCGCAATGCTAACTCAAAGTTTGAAATTGAAACTGGCAAGATCATTCCTGACGAACGGTTTACAAAGCGTATTGACGCTGCTCAGGTGGAAGCTAAAGAATTGATGGCTGCTCAATGAGTTATTCTACCCCCCGTGATGACACTTTTGGTGAGATTATTGAGAAGGTATATCGCCGTTTAATGTCAGGTCAGCGCGAGCAGACTGTTCAACTAAGTGCAGCAATTAATGCCACTACAACTCAGATCAATTTACTGGGCGTGCAATCAGCTACTCTTGCCGTGGGTGCAATTATTGCTGTTGAAATGGAAATTATGCTTGTCACTGCATTTAGTGGTACAAGTGGCACAGCTACTGCTACTGTTATTCGTGCGTATTTGGGCTCAATGGGTGCTACTCATTCAATTAATACGCTAATCTACATCAACCCTAAGTACACCCGCTATGACATTGGTGTAGCAATCAACGATGACTTGATGGACTTGTCTTCTCCAACTAATGGTTTGTTTCAAGTTGGCACTGCCAAGATTACCTACAACCCGGTGTATCAAGGTTATGACCTTGGTTCAGCGGGCGTACCCAAAGACTTTATTGACATTCTTGACATTCGTTATCGTATGGCTCCCCCCACTCATAACTTTCCACCAATTAAGCGATGGAAAGTTGTCCGTGGTATTGGTGACGGTATAGATGGCTCAGACAATCAAGACTCCATCTTCCCTTCTGGGTTTGGCGTAATCCTTTACGAACGCGGATGGCCGGGACTTCCTTTGTATGTTACGTATTCGGCCCCTTTTAAAACGTTGGGTGTTAATGCCACAACTGGGTTACCCGATTTAACGCAAAGCGTTATTGATTACTCCGGCTTGCCTTCTACGGCTACTGACCTGCCTGCTTTGGGTGCTGAAATTGACTTAACTATTCCTCGTGAAATTAAGCGAAACTTTACTGATGGTCAACCTGATCCACGCAAGGCAGCTGAAATTCCTGTTGGGGCTGTAAGTAATTCTGTACAGGCATTGATTATTCGTCGTGAAAAACGTATTGCTTCTGAAGCTGACAGGCTTCAACGTCAGTACACCAGAGTCCGGGGCTGGTAGTGACTTTAGGGCCTCCTTACTATGGCGATGGACAAGTTGGATTTGCTAATTTTAGTACGCCATTTTATTCTTACGCTGCAATTCAGCAAACAGTTCCTCCTCAAGGTCCATATGCTGTAAGTATTGCTGGTCATAATTATGTTATTGACACTTCATTTGAGCCTTACCGTCGTGAAGCTTTTCGTCATAAATCAATTGCACCTCAGCGTCAATCTATTAATTTAACCAACATTGCAGGTGAAGGAACAGTTAACACAGAAGGTTTGTGGAGACGTGAACAAGACAACTGGACAATGGGTGCTGGTCAAAGGTTTCTTGATCGCAAAACTGACTCAGTTGACAACCGCTTTTATAAGTCCAAGGGAATTGATCCATGGGCTAATGAGTGGCAGATACAATTGCAAAAAGATGTTATCCAGCAGCTAACTAGTACTTGGACTAAAGCTATTTCTTGCGGACGTTATGTTTTTGTAATGAAATCTGACACAGTTAGCTACGTAGATACTAATTCAGGGTGGAATACTACTACTACTGCTATTACTGGAATGGCAGCTGGTGCAATAGTTAATGACATTTGCTCTAATGGTACCTACGTTTTTATTGCAACTGACAAAGGCATATACCGTTTGCAAGCTACTGGTGCTTCAAGCATTAGTGCAGGTGCTATACGTTACGTTAAATGTGATGGTACAACCTCACATAAAAATAATACGTTTTCTTTAACAGGTATGAAAGGTGCTGTTGGTACGCACAACTTGACAGTTGACGCTACTACCAATCCAACTGGTGGGTTTCCTGGCGTAGCTCCTGGTATGCCAATTTCTGGAACTAATATTCCTTCTGGTTCAAGGGTATCTTCAATTGCTTCTAACGGTTTTAGCATTAAAATTAGCAACCCAATTGTTACTGCAGTTACTGCAAGTCAAATTATAACTTTTACGCAACGTGATGCTTATATTGTTAATGCTTTTACTAAAGTGTTTTACTGCAACAATACGTTGGTAGCTTTTGCTAACAAAACAGATGGTGGGCCATCGGGAGCAGTGTTTGCATGGACTGCTGATCCTCCTAACCTTGACGAAATTACAGACGCTAATGATTGTTTAATGATTCACCCTGATCGGGGTTGGACTTGGACTGCCGCAACTGGCGGCTTAACCCAAATTTATTTAACTGGTTATGCAACTAATGGTTCAAATACTATTAACAGTGGTGTCTACCGTACTTCTCTTCAAGGTCCATCGGTTGCAGGTGTCGCTCAGCCTTACACATTAAATTATCCAGTACAAGCTTTGCCTTTGCCTATTGGCGAATATGGCACTGCTATATATGCTTATCTCAATTTTGTGTTTCTTGGTACCAATAAAGGCATTCGTATGTGTCAGACGTTGTCAACGTATGACCCTACGGCTACGTCATCAGGAGACTTGAAATCAGGTCCAGTAATTCCTAACCTTGCTCAACCAGTAACTCAGCCAGTAACTGGCATTGTGGGCGATGGTCGTTTTATTTACTTTACTTGGAACCAATACGATTCCACAAGCACTGGTCTTGGGCGTTTAGATTTGTCAACGTTTATTCAAGGTGACCCTCTTGCCCCAGCTTATGCTTCGGATTTAATGATAACTGGTACTAGCAACATTACTTCTCTTGAATGGGATGGAAAAACTAACAGCCCACTTATGAGTGTTGCTGGTGGGGGCATTTACACAGCTTCAACTAATTACGTTAGTTCAGGATACGTTAACTCAGGTTACATTTCTTACGGCATTCCAGATGCCAAAGTGGCCGTGTTTGGTTCTGTTGATGGTGCGGTTGATGCTAATACCAGCCTTAAATTTTCTTTGTCTACAGATGATTCAGATTTTTATGACGTAGGAACGTTTACCAATACGGCTCTTACTGATGTCGAGTTTCAAACTGATGGTAATCGTGGTGAGCTTTATCAAGTTCAAATAACTTTAACCACTGCGTTAAATAGTGCAACTCCAATTTTACGTAGGTATACTTTAAAGTCTTACCCAGCTGTTGCTTCGGAAACCAACATTATGGTTGTGCTTCAATTAATGCGCATTAACTACGTCAACGGTGCTGAAATAGCTCTTAATCCTTACGCTGAATATTATTATCTTGATCAGCTTCGACGCAGTCAAACTATTGTGGATTACGTTGAAGGCCCTCTTCATGCTAAGGCTATTATTGACATGATGGACTGGATCCCTCATAGCCGACAAGACATATATACTGGGGGTTTCCAGGGAGACTTGGTAGTAACTCTTAAGACTATTAACGGATTTACCGTTGCCGAACCACAAACATCCCCTAATTAAAGGATATAATTAACTTATGGCCTATCCCGCATACAATGCTCGTTATTACACTGGCGCAGCTCAAGCTGTCAATCTCGATCAAAAACTAGTTGCAGGCGCAACAATTATTTATACAACTACTTTATCTGGCATGGGTTGGGACCATCTTGTTCAAACACAGACGTTGTTTACTATTGTTGTAGATAATGGTCTTGCTACAGAGGAAAAGATTCTTTGCTCAGATCTTAGTACAACTGGCAACAGCATTACTGTTTGGCAAGCTACTGATGGATCTGGCATGACAGGTCGTGGCTATGATGGCACGAGTAATATAGAGCACGCTGTAAGTTCTAGTGCAGTAGGTTTAGTGTTTCCTATTTTTTCTGCAATTGAAGCACAAGAAGCAAACAATGCTGTAGTGGCTATTAGCCAAATTGCCCCTAACACTGGAACTAGCGTAACTCCTGCCAATGTTTCTCCTACTGCTTCTAGCGCCGGTAGTTCTAAGTATGCTGCTGCTTACGATCATGCGCACAAGCTTGACTCAACTACGCTAAACAACCTGCTTGGCAGGGCATATATCTCCGTCACCCGTAATACCACTTGGTCAATTAGTGGTGCTAGCGGAACTGGAACTGCATTGACTTGGAACTCCGTGCAGTTTGCTGGTCAGGGGATTACTTCAGGGGCGCTAGATACTTCTACGGGTTACATTACTGTTCCTATTGCGGGCATCTGGCGAGTGAGTGGTGCTGTGCAATTTCAAAATGGTAACGGTAACTCTGGAATCCTTCTACAAACTGTTTCAGGCGCAACTCGTACCACTGTTGCATCTGGGTCGCTAGTGCCTGATGCTAGTGCTAATAAAGGTTCGGTGGTTTCAACTTTGCTAAGCCTTACTGCTGGTCAGGTAGTTTGTGCAGCCTTAGTCTCCACTGGAGGAACTCCTGCTACGGCGTACTCCTATGACGCTACTCGTCATTACCTGACCCTAGAATTTGTGAGCGTAGCGTAATGACCGATGTAAGAAGCAACATTGTCGCATGGGCCAAATGGGGCGCTGCCAACCACAACCTCTTTGTGTACACCGAGGACTCAAAGCGCATGAACTGCGTCAAGAACGGTGGTGATCGTCCTATTTACGGTGACTGCTCTGCTTTTGTGACTGCTTGCTATGCATGGGCAGGCGCTCCAGACCCCAACGGGCTGGGCTACAACGGCACCGGATACACCGGCACCCTCCTTTCGCACGGCGTTGCTATCTCTAGGGAGCAAGCCACAGGTGGCGATGTAATCGTTTATGGCTCCGGTACTGGGGATCACACGGCTCTCATCATTGAGGGCGGTAACGACCCACTCACGGTGTCTCACGGGCAACAGGGCGACCCGTCCATCATGCGAGTCAGCCAAGATGGTCGCCAGCCCCAGAGGTTCCTCCGTTTTGACACGACCAAGGGTAGCCACCCACGCCAGCCTCAGGCTAAGCACCGCACCACGATTCAGCAGGGTGCCCACAATGCCGATGTCGTGTACCTTCAGAAGCGCCTTGGCCTTTCGGCTGATGGACTCTTTGGCCCTCAAACTTCTAACGCTGTCCGTGCATTTCAAGCCAGCCACGGTCTGACCGTTGATGGCGTTGTCGGAGTAGCAACTTGGTACGCATTAGGTTGAGATGTTTTCTACTACCTTTTGGAATACAACCAACTTAGCCAACTGGGGAACGATCCTTGGTGGGCTAGCGGTAATTGTCGGTGGGATATCTTTCGGCTGGCGCAGATTCTTGCGTCACTTGCGGGAGGAAATGCTGCCGGTAACTAACGCTGTAACTAGAAACGGTGGCTCATCTATGGCCGATGCTATTTTTCGCATTGAGTCTACGCAGAAGCACATTCATACTCAACTTGACAAGATGGAAAACAAGTTGGATGGCACTAGCAAAGAACTTAACCAGCACATCGGCTGGCACAAGGGCACGAAATAATGTGGGGTGACATTGCCTTCCTTTCATTTATCGGTTGTATTGGTATGGCCGTACAAGATTCGGTGGGCACCTTCCTTGTCCGTGCTATTAACACCAACCGTCCATCTCTGGCCGGTCTTATGGATGTGGCTGGTGACATTGCTAAAGTCCTAATCCTTTCCATCAGTGCCAACGACCTAACTCACGGCTACGGCTGGAAGGGTTACCTTGGCCTGCTGCCCGTCCTTGTTACTGCGTTTTTTGTCACCTACCACGCCACCAAAGTGTCATCTTCCATGGTGGATGAGGGAGAAGTTGCCGAAGATAGCGAACGAGACTCAAGGATCAAGGCATTAGAACACAAGGTTAATGGACTGGAGCGTGCCAATGGAAGGGTTTGAGCCGGGAGACTTGGTATTCTGCCATTCCAAGGGCATCATTGGCCGAGCCATTCGTGTAGCCCAGCGCCTCCGCAACTCTCCCGAAGATGCCATGTGGAATCACGTGGCAATTATTGACAAGCGGGATAAGTTCGGCAATTATTACGTTATACAAGCAGAGGCTAAGGGAGTAACCAACAATAAACAATTGGGAAGCATTGCCCCCGGTGGTAGATTTAAGATTGTTCCTTTCCCTGCTACCGCTGACCGAGCCAAGTTCCTTACCTTTGCCCGCTCTCAGGTTTCCGATCCTTATGGATACCTTACTATCCTTAGTATCGCCCTTGATTTTTTGCTGCCCCGTAGGGTAGCGCTTAGGAAGTCTGGTACGTGGGTGTGTAGCGCACTCGCAGCAGGTGGTTTGTGGTACTCTGGGTTTCCTAAAGCAATGACGTGGCCTGACCTATATCAAGTTACGCCAGCCGACCTATACGGTGCCCTTGGGTAACCGGGAAGGGGAACCATGAAGAAAGAACTTCGTACTCCCACCCACATAGTCATCCCTGATACGCAGTGTCGCCCCGGCGTCCCTGACGATCACCTTAAATGGGCAGGGCAATACATCGTAGATGAATTTGCTGGCAAGGACAAGGTAAAGATCATTCACCTTGGTGACCATGCTGACATGCACAGCCTTTCTATGTATGACCAAGGCAAGATGTCCATGGAGGGCAGGCGCTACCGTGAGGACATTGACGCTGCCAACGCAGGCTTTGATCTGCTCAACGCTCCGCTTGTGGCATACAACAAAAGTCGGTCAGCCAAGTGGCTACCAGAACGGCACATCCTTATGGGGAACCACGAGGACCGCATTAACAGGGCCATTGAATCTGATGCCAAGTTAGAGGGTGTCATCGGTCTGCAAGATCTGAACTACGAAGCAAGTGGTTGGAAGGTTCATGCTTTCCGTGTGCCCGTTTGCATTGACGGTGTGTACTACGCCCACTACTTTTACAACCCGATGACGGGCAAGCCCCTCGGTGGCATGGTGGACACTCGGCTCAAGACGCTGGGCCATTCGTTCTCGCAGGGCCACCAGCAGACGCTATCGTATGCGCTTAGGTTCGTGGCGGGCCAGAGTCAGCACGGTCTAGTTGCTGGAGCGTTCTATCTTCACGATGAAGATTACAAAGGGCCACAGGGTAACGCACATTGGCGTGGCTTGATTGTCTGCCACCAAGTTGAGAACGGTTCCTATGACCCCATGTTTGTGAGCATGGATTATCTGTGCCGCAGGTACGAGGGCATGCGCCTTGAAACATTTATGAAAAAGAAATACCCCGCCGCTAAGCGTGGTTGGTAGTAACATTCGGTGATACGGTGGAAGTCCGATGAGACTTCTGTACCAATGCCCCAAATGCGAAAAAACCTATTCACTTTTTGATGGGCACCCCTCCAGTTTTACCAATAATCGGCAGTTTCTGGAGGCATTGGCTGATATAGACGCTACTCACCCATGCTTTGATGGCACGTTTACCGTGAGCCGCCCTCAGTTGGCCGCTCCGGGCCTCTAACCTCCGGCGTTACGGAACGATGCGGCAAGGGTTCTCAATGCGTCTAAGCGGCTCTGAGAAGCCCTCATTGACTCCCTTGCGGTGGTCAGGCGGGACTGAGCCAGATTGTGCTGGAGCCTCTGGTGTTCGGTGGCTTCAACAGCAATGTCCTCAGCCATAGCCTCGGTCACCTTGCGGTCTTTGTCGGCTCTGGCAATCAGTCGGGATCGGGCATGGCCCACCTTGAAAACAACTTCCGCCTCGGCAGCCTCCATGCCCGCATCTCTGACCTCGCTTACTAGGTCGTCAATCTTTTTGGCTTCCCTGAGGATGGCCTCTTGAATCTGTCCAAGGTTCATCATCGCTGGGCCTCCCCGTGGCAGATGTCACAGAAGCGCTCGCCAGCCTGCGCATGGCCTAGGTCACTCTCCGGCAATAGGGCTGAACATCCTGAACAGGACCAGTCGGTGTCACTCATGCATTTAACTCTCTTAAAATACGGCTGAATTGTTCCAGCGTCATTACAACATACGATTGTGAGGTGTGCTTGCGCTTGCGCTTAGCTACCACAACAGTGTATTCTGCATCGGCATTGGCACGCTCACGCTCTGCTTCATCCATCCATCCGGCGAAGTCCATTGCTTTGTGGTTTTTACACTCAAGCACCCACCCGGGTAGGCCGGTAATGTCACCTCGATCGTCTTGGCGACCAGCTCCGTATGCTCGTTCCACCCAGCGGTGGCCGGTGTCTTTGAGATACTGAACCACATTTCTTTCATATTCACTGCCCTTAATCTTCTGAGGGTTAGTCATTCATTAACTTCTTCTGGGTCTTGAGCGCACTGTGAATTGCTTTGTTGATAGCAATGCGAGCGTCTACGTCGTTTTGAATATACTCTTCAGTCAGTTCATCAGGATTGGGAGGCGTACTTAGGAATTGCTCAGCGTCCTGTTTGTTAATGGAAATAGTAATAGTTACTATCTCTGGTAGCTTAATTTGTTTCATATGTGGTCATCCTCACAGTTGTTGTTGTTTGCACATGGTAGTTTACGATGCTTTGCTGCATGAAGTAACCCACGCGGGTCATCCATCCAGGGCGGCAAAGCGAAGCCGTGCGCTTTTGATTTTCTAGGGTTTGTAGTAATCCAGCTATGACAAGGGCGGCAGAGTGACAAGAACAATTCGGGTCGCAATTCGGCGTCTTTGGTTTGGCTGCGGTTGATAATTTCATGAACGTCAACCGCTCCAAGGCCACACCTTTGGCAATGTGGATGATTCCACAGTTGGGCTTCCACCAAATATCGGCGGGTTTTCATTTTGTCTTTCCGTTTCTTCGAAATTGGGCTCAGTTGTGATCGGCGCAATCCCGCAGTTCGTTTGAGGGGGCTTCTTTTCACCCTTTTTCCTTTCGTACTTAGCAGCTTCACGTCCACCACCCATAAGAGTAAGAGTTTGTCGCCACCGTTTGGTGTGATGTTGGTTGGGTACGCGTAAGTGTGCAATTTCATGAAGCAATACAGCAGTGGGTCGGTTGGTCTTTGTTAGCACACGGCTGGGTTTATCAAAGCACAACCATCCATACCATTCGTCTTCTATGTCATTGTGCGCGTGGGCAAGAATGCCTCGCCACTCCAGGGGTGACTCGGCAGAGACACAACCCATTCCTACATAGATACCCCATATTTCGGGGTAGTCCAGCCCGAGCGCATCGGGGCGGTTAGCCCCTAAGCGCACGGGTCCCAACACTTTGTCTGTTTGCTCGCATACGTTCCCTTTTGTGGTCATTGTAAGCGCGTCTGCATGTGTCACATTCTTCTTTGCGTCGCAGATGGCGGCTGTGTGCAGCAACTGTGCCGCAAGGAGCAAGTCCTTCGGCGCTTGGTATGGTTTTGCGCAAGCGAACACGGTCTGCTTGGGTAGTTCCACCCCAATAGCCTTTTTCATCACGAGTTAAAGCGTCTTGTAAACAAGGGTCTTTAACGGGGCAATCACTACAAGTAGCAATAGCTAATGGGTTGTAAGAATTGTCGCCAATGTCAGGGAAGAATATGTTGGTATCCATGTTTTTGCAGGCGGCAAGTTCGTACCATTTAGTTTTTGAATCTTTGCTCATATCCGTCCTTTCTAACAGACATAACCACCCCCCGCCCACGGCGAGGTTCCTTGTAAGTCTTTAAGCTTTTGAGCCATAGCAATTTGCGTAAGCACATTAGCATCTTGTGGCAGTCCGATCCCGCCAATGTTAGCCCATGTGGAGGGAAGGAACTGAAATAGTCCTCCGGCTCCTGAGCTGGAATTCACCGCCTTGGGATCGTCCCTGCTCTCGCGCCATGCAACGCAAGCAAAGAACGGGTCAAGTCCATAGGGGTTGGGCATTGTCTGTACAGGTACTACAACTGGTACTACAGGCTCCGCTTCTGGCGCATATCGCGGAGCGACATAGCTAGGCCTGGAGGGTAGTTGTAACTGATTGACTCCGAGCTTGTGGGGGTCTCTTGCTGGGGCTCCTGACCCGTAAGCTGATCCACATACGCAAGCAATAATTCCGCTTGTCGCAATTGCAATGGATACCACTGCTTTCCGTGTTTGTATAAGTCGATAGATTCTCGACATGCTTCCAGTTCCTTTCGTTCAGAACTGGTTAATCGTCGAATAGCTCGTAAGTTTTCGACCTCGGCAATCAACCACTTCATATATTCATCTGACTGGGGGTATAGACCTAACTCCGTGCGGGCTTTTACCTCATTAAGATTCATCTTTTACCTCCCATCCATGACCACGACCGCCGATGGGAACGGGGCCGAGTTCTTTTGATTACCGAACTTCAATCTTCCGCGCAGGAAACGAACCTGTTTGTTGATGCAGTGGTCGTGCCACCAAGCTGTGTCCGTGCGAGCGGGAACCAGGCAAACTACTACCCCTCCCCGCGACATAGTTTCCTCGGCCTTAGCTACCCACTGCTTGATCACTCGACCATAGGGAGGGTTGAGCCATACCGGGCGACCGCCAGAATCCACTGCCCAATCTCTCACCAGCGCGTCCCTGCGCTCGGGGTCCGGGTGGTCAGGCCCGTACCATTCAACGCACAGGGCTGAGGCAGCAAGAGCAGCAGCGTCCAGCACAAAGCCAAACTCAGCATCAACCAGGTCAAAGAAATCTCTTGGGGTAGTCCAAGTTGCGTCAGCCGACGAGTACATCCCGCTATTCATCCTTTATCCTTTCTGTATCATTTACTGGCCATTCGACCAGTCGAGGTATTCCATCTAGTGCGATTGTTACTGCTTCGTATTCATCAAGTCCATTTATTTTGTGAAGATGGACTGTGCTGAATACTGTGGCTTGAAAAGCATCGCCACGTGCATCAAAAGCTAGGATTCTGTCGCCAACTTTCATGCTGTCTGCCTTTTCTTTTTGTAGCAATAGGAAAGCTTTGGTTTCACAGGTTGCACAAAATACATTGTCTGCAATACCACCACACAATTCACATCGTTCTCGCGGTGCGGGACGAAATGAATTGTATTCTTGGTCATCTAGCCATTGGCTCATATGACAAGGCTACTATCTTAAGACCCTGATATGCCAGCATCATACTTTTCTGCACAAATTATGCAGATTTTGCCTTCTGGGCGCATTGTTGTAGCTTTTCTTAAACCACAAGATGGGCAATAAATTTCTGGTTTAATGTTGTTCCATCGGTCTACTTCTACTGCTCCAATAGCGGCATAAGCAGCTATGTCAGCAAACGCATCACGCAGGCTTTCGTTAGCCATAATGACTTTGCCGGTGTCAAGATATTGTTTTACTGCGCTGTGTAGGCGAGCCATTTTGTCTTGCATTCGGATAGCTACACCAATCCAAGCTGGCAGGCCGAAGGCTTCGGTCATGCGTATGTTGGCTAGTGGGTCTTTTCCGGTGCCATAGTCCGCAGCTTTGCGAGCGTGTAATGCTTTCATAGATTCAAGCTCAGCTAAGAATGCTGGGTCTCCAGCAGATTT
>Ga0209084_1002515_pt1 | contig 14145 bp, 22 predicted proteins | sample C_130820_MF_Meta_FD_187309 | JGI IMG/M metagenome (GOLD analysis project Ga0209084, IMG submission 187309) | Freshwater microbial communities from Lake Croche, Canada to study carbon cycling - C_130820_MF_MetaG (SPAdes) (version 2) | ecosystem: Environmental > Aquatic > Freshwater > Lake... | reverse complement strand
ACATCGACGCATATGAGTTCAATCCGGACTACAAGATCCCTGTCATCCTCGCCCTTGCGAACCCGAAGCAGGCCACCAAGGTCGTCGGATTCATGCGCGGTATTCATGAGAAGGTGGCCAGTGGGTCGAAGCTCCGCAATGGGGTCATCTTCGACGAGGCCGACGCCATCTATCCGGAGCTGCGGGCCATCCTCAAGCCCTATCTCGTCGACGACACGACGGCCCTGCACCGGCTCGGCTGGATCAGTGCCACAGAGGGCTCCCTCTTGGACGAGGAGTTCCCCGAGTGCGCCAATGCCCACCAGCAGCAGGAGGTCATTGACCCCGTCGACGAGGCCAACTACCGCGCCTTTCACTTGCCGGGCGCCAAGCAGCATGACATGGAGATCGATCGCCGTGACTCTAATAACGTCACGGCCATGAAGCTGCTCATCGATAATGCAGCACACTTCAAGCGGGATATTATTCTCCGCGACGGCTCAATCTATAAGCCAAAGATGATCGTGAACTCGGACGGCCGGAACGATCACATGGAGGCCTTCGCATACCAGTGTGTCGCCCAGGACATCTACTCGGTGACCTACAACCAGACGGGCATCAAGGTCTACAAGCGTCGCGCCCCCTATGCCCCCGTACTCTACAAGACGAAGGGGAAGCGCTTCAATGAGCTCCTCTTCTACATCTTCGAGAAGCAGGGGCTCTGGGACAAGCCGTGTGTCATTATTGGGCGCCGAAAGATTGATCGCGGACTCGGTTTCCATTACGTGCCGCGTCTTGGCGCTCTACCGAAGATCATTGACGGCAAGGACGGTCCTCTTCAGACCGACGGCATCAAGGGACTCGTGTGGACGGATCTCATTCTCGGTCGCATTGATAACCGGGCGCGCGCGGCCCAGAAGTCTGGGCGGGGCGCCGGGATCATCGGGCACTCGCCCCAGTGGCCGGGGGAGATCCACTATTGGATGCACAAGGAGACGGCCCGCATCGTGCGGACTCACAATGAGACCGTCGACCAGGTGAACGAGATTGTCGGTTCTAGCACGGCTCTGCAGGCCAAGGTGCGGGCCACGGCCATCGTGCGCGCAGCGCAGCCGGCGCCGAATAACCACGAGGTCGATCCGAACACCTTCCGTGTCTTTCGGACGGAGGCGGCCACGCGCGGCTTCTGCCAGACCATGGGCTACGCTTTCTCGCGGCCGCAGGAGCGGAGCAAGACGCCGGCCGGCTTCTTCCAGACGTCGTTGAACCGGGCGCGTGCAGTGGTGTCACTGCTCGATGCTATCAAGAAGGTGCCGACGCAGTATGGCGGTGCTGCAGCCGCAGGCGATGCTGCCAGAGCCTGGCGCACCTACATTCCCTGTTACAAGTCTCTCGCGGACAATACGAGCCTCCGTTTCGTGGTTATTGTTCGCTGGAAGGAGGATAAGACACCCGAGGATCCTGATCGCCTGGCCCAGGCAGATGCGGCCTTCCCTTCGATCCCTGTTCCTCTTACGGGACCCCTTGACGCCGTATAGGGTGCCAGCCGCTATAGATAAAATTGCCCCAAGCCAACCCCAAAACATTTTTTACCAACTCTTTCTGTTACACCAAAACAGACCAGATCCCGGATGTCCGACGTCACGTCCATGTCACAGGCCACCCAGACGAAACCCGCTCGTGCAAAGACCCCTGGGTCTTCCCCCCCTCTTCGCAGCCGCAAGTCCTCCGTTGGAACCACGCTGGAGGCCTTGCCTGCTCTTGCTCTCGACGCAGTCATGCACATAGGGCAGGAGGAGCCGAAGGAGCCGAAGGATCTTTCTAACTCCGTGACCATTGTTTTGCCCGAGCCGATGCTGCTGCCCTCGGCCGATCGCTTCGTCGTCTTTCCTATTCAGCACCCGGACCTGTGGGCCAAGTATAAGCAGCACATGTGCGTCTTTTGGACGCCTGAGGAGGTCGACCTCAGCAAGGATATGGGGCATTGGGAGAAGCTGACGGACAATGAGCGCCACTTTATTAAGCATATCCTCGGCTTCTTCGCCGGCTCGGATGGCATTGTCATGGAGAATCTGGCCATGCGTTTCAGCCACGAGGTCCAGTGGCCGGAGGCCAAGTTCTTCTACGCCTGCCAGAATCTGCTCGAGTCCGTCCACTCGGAGACATACTCGCTCCTCATCGACACCTATATCACGGACCGGCAGGAGAAGGCCGATCTCCTCAGTGCCATCCAGACGATTCCGAGCGTGAAGAAGAAGTCGGACTGGGCCATGCAGTGGATCGAGTCGAAGGAGGCCGACTTTGGGACGCGCCTCATTGCCTTCGCGGCCATTGAGGGCATCTTCTTCAGCGGCGCCTTCTGTGCCATATTCTGGCTGAAGCAGCGCGGCATCATGCCGGGCCTGACTCTGTCTAACGAGTTCATCGCCCGCGACGAGGGCATTCACACGGACTTTGCCTGCCTCCTGTATTCGAAGATCGTCAATCGGCTCCCGAAGGCGAAGGCGCACAAGCTGATTCGCGAGGCCGTGAAGATAGAGAAGCAGTTTATCACGAAGGCGCTTCCGTGCGAGCTCATCGGCATGAACGCGAAGCTCATGTCGCAGTATATTGAGTTCGTGGCGGATCGGCTCAGCCTTCAGCTCGGCTACCCGAAGATCTACTCGGCGACAAATCCCTTCGATTTCATGGAACGGATTTCTCTCGAGAACAAGGACAACTTCTTTGAGAAGCGGGTGTCGACGTATGCGAAGGGGTCGGTGGGCAAGAAGCGGGAGGATATGTCCTTCTCGATGGACACTGCCTTCTAGAAAGGGGGCGCGGCTAACCCCTTAGACCCCTCGCCTTACTGTTTTTGGTTATCGCCTTACTTTTTTGGTTATCGCCTTACTGTTTTTGGTTATCGCCTTACTGTTTTTGGTTCTCGCCTTACTGTTTAGAGACTTTTGACTTGATCTTACACTCACACATACCCAACAACCCCTCGACCATACCACGGAAAGATCCACGGCCGTAACATACCTGGATCCTCGCCCGTCATCTCAATCAGATCCTTCCGCACAATCCGCGGATAAACATTCTGGTAGAAGTCGTAGTCCTCCTCCGTCGGTACGTGTGACGTCTGCAGCTGCACCATAGTGCCCGGTGAGGTTCCAAAGCCCTCCTTTATACCAATCAAAAAGAGCCCAACCACTATTAAACCTATGACGAGAATCGTCTTAAGTTTGAGAGTTTTCATTCTATTAGCTAATCCCCTTTAAAGCCCCAGCCCCCCAAGCATCTTCTCAAGATCCTCCATGGCCTTCGTGGCCGCGGCCTCGCGATCCTCCGCTGCCTTCTTAGCCGCCGAAAAGGCTCCCGCCACCGCCAAGGCTTTCCCAATAGCCGCCTGATAATCAGCGTCCGAGGCCGCCGCCTCCACCGACTCGGCCATATTCGCCTCCAGACGCCGATTGATGGCCTCCGTATCAAGCGCGGCGATCCGCTCCGCCTCTCTGGCCTTCTTTAGAGCTTTCTGGGCCGCACGCTTCTCCATCTCCTGCTCATCGAGTGCCTTCCTGAGAGCCGCCTTCTGGGCTGCCATTGCACTCACGGTGGCGCGGCGCGTAGAGCTGCGACGAGAGAACTCATTGCTGCGTGTCGGAACACCCATGATTTTGCTAGTAAGAGCACTAAGTTGTTTCATGGCCTTCGAGGCTGTCTTATTGAGCCGCTTAGAGACCATCTGTGCCGTCGGAGTGCCGCTGGGACGCGGCATGTTCTGCAAAAAGGAGCCTTTGATGTAGTCGGCTCTAATAGACATATCTACTTAGATTGGCTATTAATCGCAGGCCGAAGTTAAGCACCTAGCACTTGCCGGTCACTTTAGGATCTAACTTTGGCACCAACGTTATATGTGGTCCTGGAAACATTGGCTTAAGATCTATAATAGTGTGCTCAGTAACGGGTTGTGGCTGTGCCCTCCTCAAGGCCTTAGGCATAATCTGCACCGGGAGAACCTCGGGCTCGACTCTGTCATAGATGCATCTGTAGACAATATTTAATATGACCAAGAGAATCAACATTCCGACCCCTATGACAACCTCTTTAAAGGCATTCGATGACAGAACGGCCGCCCTGTATTCTGCAGTGACCTCATCAGCCGATTTATGACTGCCATTTGTGTTTTGCTGCGGAAGAGTCGATAGGCCGTATGCAAAGAGGATAATGGACGCCATGTAGGCGACGATAAAGAAGATTTTGAGCATGCCTGTAATATTCTCGAGGCGGCCCCTTAATTTTGAGCCCCTATAGATAGATGGCCTTTGCAGTGAATAAGCGCATGAGCTGGGCGGATGAGGCGAACGCGGAAAATAAGAAGCGGGCTCTTATGCCAAAGGTGGAGGTGAAGAAGCTCGCGGTCTACAAGGCGCCGCACAAGGTTATGGGGACGCCCCTGCCAGCCTCCGTGCCAGCCAATCCTATCCGGGGAGATGTCTTTGGTAACAAGATATTCAGTGGCACGAGATGGGTGGAGGCCATCGATCCGGAAGGAGACTACGGTGGCCCCTATTGGGACATGTGCCACCTCTTTGAGGACACGCGCTACCGTTCAGACATGCTGGACATCTACGGAGTGGCCTTCCAGCCATCTCTTGCTGAGCGGTGCAGAGATCCGGCCCATCTGAGACGTTGGAGATACGTCGAGGAGGAGTTCAAGAAGCAGCACGGGCATTATCCGGGACAGATGGCTTCTCGTAACTCTAGCCGGGCTTCTGGTCGCAACGTGGCTTCTCGTAACTCTAGCCGTGCTTCGAGTCGCACCGCGGCTTCCCGTAAGTCGAGCAAGAACAACACTCGCAAGTCTCGCAAGTAAAATTGCCATTTAGACCCCCCCAGACCCAAGCAAAATGCCCTTTCAGCGCGTGATCATGAATGGCGTTCCCTTCTGGCGCGCAGGATCTCATATCTTCGCCTATGAACTGCCTGTTCCGACGCCCGAGACGGCCTTGAAGCTGGGGGAGGAGACTCTGTATCCGAACTGGAACGAGCTCTATGCGAGACGGCTTATGGAATACCGCAACAACGTGAAGGCGCAGGCAAGAAAGATCAAGTGATGCTATTAAAGTTCCAAAAATTTAAGTTTTGCCGAGTATCAAATCCTCCAATGGAATCGCGTCCGCTTCTCGTAGAAGCAAACGTGATCGCGTATTTCGGAGACCTTCTTATCCTTATGCGAGACCTTGCGAAGTCCGCCCATAAAGCCCCGTCAGCCACTGCATCCGCTCCCGGTCAGTCTTGAAGGTGTAGACCTTCTTTGAACCGGCCGCCGCCTGGGCCGCATCAAAGGCCTTTTTTTGCTGGTAGACTGTGTTGGCCGCCGTTTGGTTAGAAGGCGAATCGAAGACAAAGACGGGGGCCGGGGCAGCGTAGACAACAGGGCACGGCATTTAATATGGTTCTAGTTTTTCTGAACGGCATTCCAGTTCTGCGAGGGATAGCGTCGCACGTGTAGAATCTGTCCATTGTCGAAGGACACCTTTTCGTCTCCGCTGGCATAAGTGTAATAGGTCATGGTTTTCCCCGCCGCCCTTAATGTGCTTACGTTCGAGTTGTAGGCCTGGATGCGATTAAAGGTGCCCCAGTCATTTTTATACTGAAGGAGAACTCCATTCGACAGCCCTTGAAAGCCGCTGAGGTCGAAGCAGCTCATTACTCTTTGGTCATATATTACTGGCAACTGCTAAAGTTAAGAACGCCCGTAGGGCGCTCTTAACTTAGCCTACTTGCCATAGTAGTGTTGTAGGCCGATTATTAATCGCCATAAAGATGGCGATTAATAATCTGGCACAACACGTTACACTCGAGGCATCCAGGTATCGTAGTCAAAATCCTCCTCGTTCGCCCATCCCACCACGGCATATCCGTTGGCGTGGTATGTGTGGCTGCCGCCCACCACGAGGTTGTAGAGCGGTGTGTCGAAGGGGAGCGAATAGGCCTCCATCGTCTTAACGACGCGGCTACCGTCGATCGTCTTGAGTTCATTGCAGATTTCCATCTTCTGGACACGCCCCTTCTTGAGGCCGCTGACCATTCTTGACTCTGGTCCATTTGGTCCCATGATAGCATAGGTCTTTCCGTAGAACTCTTCGGTGCCCGCCGGCTCAGGTGTATAGAACTTGCGGTCTACCGAGATATGGGGGTGGCGGTGATTCGTATCATGCTCTCCGTTGATCTTATACATGGTCGCGTCGCCAAGCACCACGCGGTGGAGGCCGATAACTGGATTCTCCTCCCCGAAGGCGCCTATAACGATATCTCCGACGACTATATCCTCGATCGCCTTCGTTCCTCCTACGACAGTTACTTGAGCGCCGGCCAAGAAGCACCCTTGCCCCGTAGCATTCACAGCAGCTCTTCCAGAGGCACTTACGGAAGTAATAGTGACTACAAACGGCGATGTATCATAGTTAGGAGTAACAACGTTTACCGAAGAGTTCGTGGGTTCGCTTATATAGGCGCCTGGCCAATCGACACCTATTTCATAGTATGTAGCAAGCGGGTCCGGGTCCCATGTTACATTCCAATACCAAGTAGCATCCTCGTTGTCGTAGTAGTTAATCTGGAGATTCGTAACACCCGTTGGCGGAAGACCGGCCACTGGGGGTTCCTGGAAGGCCCCGCCAGAACCGCGTGTAACGAACTGGAGACTGCCGAGTTTACGATCTACGAGTATCGACTCGTTAGTTCCCTGATGCGGGCCCTGCTCCGGGCCGACCGGATTCGTCAGCTTGAAAGCTTGCAGCACACGGGACTGCTTGTGAAGCGTGCGAGTTCTAGCACTCGTATCAGATACAGGCATTCTATTAAGCTTCCATAATTTATAGGTATCCCATAGCAATGCCCGCAAAGGACGGCGATACATACTATATACGTGTCGGATCCCCTTCAAGCCCTTATGTGGTCCAGGTTGATACAGTTACGAGCCCCGCCTCCCTTATAAGAGGCCTCTCAGGCCGCCCCTCGATGCCTCGAGGCACGGGTCTTCTCTTTGTTTTTCCGGAGCTGGCGCTGCAGTCCATGTGGATGAAGGATATGCGCTTTCCTCTCGATGTCGTATGGCTAGATGAGAATCTGGAAGTCTCTCATATAAACTACGGTGCGCCGCCCTGTGTCTCACAGCCTTGTCCCTCCTACTCGTCACACTATAAGGCGGCGTATGCCATCGAGCTGAATGCGGGGGATGCGGAGGCATATGGCTTTCGTGTAGGCATCTCTTTAAAGGTCGTCAGTTAAGGGTAAAAAGATACAGCAGCTGATTGAGGTCGCCTAGCATCTCATCGCGAATATTCATGAGGTCCGTGTCCGATGGCTTGAGCTTCTGGACGAGGCCCACCTGGAGGTGCTGAATGGCCTCCTTAATAAAGACGATCATGGCCTTCGGGCTCAGATTCCGTATTACTGTAGTGCTATTCTTCGGTGTCACCCGGGGGCGCCCGTATTTACCCATATAGACCTCGACATACTTGTCAATATTCTCGTCGAGAGATTCGATGACTCCGTCGGTGGCCTTGTGCATGGCGAACGAGGTCGTCTGCCAGTGAAAAAGCTTAGTTTGCGAACGCAGATTAAAGAAAAAATTGACGTCATCGGCGCTCATAGGGGTTCTACTACCCATGTGCGATAATTGTGTCAGCACGCTAAAGCATCTTGTGAAGCCGCATGATGTTAAGCGCTGCCCTTTGAAGCGGGCCCTGTATTGCGGTGTCTGTGCGACCTATGGTCACTCGCCGGCGGGCTGTCCGGATACGGTGACGCAGATGTTTCGTGAGCCGCACTATATGGAGCAGCTGATTCCGCCGTCTCTTATGGCGGAGTATGGGATTACGAGCCGCACTCCGATTGGAGCCCTGGCAAAGGCTGAGGAGAGTCTTCCGCCAATGTGCCTGACTGAGACGACGGAGTCCTTGCGCGCCGCCCTCACTTCTATCGACGTGAAACCGAAGATCTGCCAGGCCCAGAACAGCAAGGAGGAGATTAAGGTGAATAAGGCGCGGCTTATTACGGAGATGGAGGCCGTGGGTCGAAAGGTGGAGTTTATCGATCAGAATGTGCCGCCGTATGCAGCCAAGTTCAAGCTGCGTAAAAAGGTGGCGGCTATTTAGATATGGCTCGCAAGGTGAAGTCTACGCTCCGCAGAAAGAGAAACTCTAGAAAGGCCAGAAAGGCCAGAAAGTCTCGGAAGCAGCGGGGCGGTGCCATACAGGATTTGGCCCCAGGCTACGAGGGCACGGTGGTCGCTAAGCCCTGGGATGATCTCACGAGTCGCATCGGCGACCCGGACGACATCCCCGCCCTGATGTCTGTCTAAAGCTTTTTTGTGAACCACCTATTAAGATGCCGAATGCAAAGGGTGGAAAGAACTACAAGAAGGGCAAGCATCATGATGCAACCCCTATTATGCTAGAGCGAGTAGAGGGTCAAATGCCGGCGCGCATTACCCGCCTTCTAGGGAATCGGAACATGCTCGTCTACTGCAATGACAATAAGATGCGCATTTGCCACATCTGTGGAAAGATGAAGGGGCGTGTCTTTGTAGGAGTCGGTGACATCGTTCTCGTCAGTCTTCGTGACTTTGGCGACGGGTCAAATCGTGGCGATATTATTGGCAAGTATCCTGCTGAGCAGTATTCATCTCTTAAGAAGGAAGGGGTGAATCCCAATCTCTTTTTGAAGGTTGAGGGGATGAAGGGGGTCGGCCTCGATGCTCTTGGAACTGAACTGGGCGATATGGCAGAAGACGTGGATGATGCCTTTGAATTCGAGGCGGGCATCGTAGAGGTAGAGCACACGGAAAAGACCAATCATCGCCCGAAGCCGGATCGTGATCTCAACGATGATGATATTGATCAGATTTAGCGAGGCCGTTACCGCAAAGTGCCGAAGTTAGGCACATAGTGCGCCGCTTCGGCAACTTGAGGATGTAACGTCATGAACATAAGTTAAGAACCCCCAAATGGGGGGTTCTTAACTTATATCCTATGACCTTAACCGCTCATACCAAAGTTAAGAACTCCCCGTTCGGGGGAGTTCTTAACTTTGGTATATCACGGTAACGTTAGTGACTTTGGCACATGACGTTACGCGTTTTTTAAGAATACTATCCCATGCCGCCTAATAGATGGCGGCACAGGACATAGGAACATACGCCCCCGCCGATTTCGCCGATGCCCAAGAAGAACAGCCGGTCGCTGCGGCCTTTGATATCGGCGGTCACGGAAGTCCCCATCCTTATACGAACGCGGTGAGCACCATCGTGGCGAAGCATATGGAAGAGGCCCGGTTAAAAACAGTGAGCGCCATGAATCTTCCCAGTGGCTGGAAGAAGCGTTTCCGTGAATTCATTCAGGCCAAGAATGGCGATCTTCTCGAGTTTCTGAAGGGGAGCGTTCAGGCCCATCCGGTGATGGGACCGGCAGAGGTCCTCCTCCGCCGTTTTGGGAATCCCCAGATCGGTCCTAGCCACCCCTCGCTCCGTGAAATGGTGCTTGACGTGTCGGGCACGGACCACCTCGGACCACTCAACGCCGATATAGATGACGCCAGACATGGTGAGACAGGGATGAAGGGGCACGTGCTGGCCACGCAGCATCTCTATGAGCAGTATCGCATGGCGGGTGACGCCATTTTAAAGAGCCAGGCGGCCTTGAAGATGAAGCTGGAGAAGCTGGACCGCCTTCAGGGTCGCATCACGGCCATCTTTGATATCGACCCGAATATGGCCTACCAGCCGCTGATGGAGGCGACGGAGGAGTATTTGAAGCGGGTCTTTGAAGAGAACAAGATCGAGGATGACTACAAGGCCCTCATCCAGGCCTATAAGGTCTTCGTGTCGCTGCGCGACTCCATTCATCTTTTGAGGGCGCCGACGTCAATAGAAAACGAGCCGCTCTGCACCATTTGCTTGACGGAGAGTGTGTCGTATGCCTTCAGCCCCTGCGGCCACACTTTCTGCCAGACTTGCGTTCGGCGCCAGGTGGGGCAGTGTCCGATATGCAGGGCGACCATACGGGATCGACTGAAGCTCTATTTTTCTTAGTTCGGGATAATCGTAAACAGATCACGATCACAATAAGCTGCTCTCAGCGCCTTGGCTTCCAGGGGATTAAGAGCATAGACCTCGATGGCCGTTTCCACGATTTTGCTTACAAGAGTCGCCACGACTCCAGATATGAAGCGCGTGCCAAGAATAATGCGTTCGTCCATGCCTTAGCCTCATTGAGGCGCAAAGGGCAATTTTAGCAAGGTCTAAACGTTTCACCCCATACCCCTTTAGAGAATGAGTGCCATTGAAGTATCACGACAGACTAATATAGATGAGACAGAGGCGCTAACGGACCAGCAGGAGCTCCAGAATCTGCGCCAGATTATTGTTAACTGGCGTCAGCTGGAGGGCGAGGTGTCCGAGCTCGGCTCACAGCTCCGCGAGAAGAAGAAGCGCATGAAGGTCATGGAGGAGATGATTCTCCGTATTATGAAAAAGCACACGATTGGCGCGCTCGATCTCAAGGGATCCGGCGGTCGCCTTCTCTATCGCCGCCAGACCAGTAAGGCCACGCTGAACCCGAAGGTTCTCAGCACTCTTTTGGCCCAGCACCTGAAGTCTGAGGATGCGGCGGCGGCCGCGCTCAAGTATATCACCGAGCACCGTGAGGCGAAGGTGCGCGAGAGTCTTCTTTATGAGAAGTAACGGTAGCGTGCTGTGCCAAACTTAAGCACTTACCGGTAACAATCTAGCGATGCATCTGCTACAATACTGTTTCCATCGATGTTGCTAGAGTCGAGGCGTTTACTGATGATAATCCGATTCACCTGACCGTTGCCATCGTATTGGACAAAGATGTATCGAAAGTGATTGTAACGCCAGTATGTCGACTCGAACGTCTTACTCTTTGGGAAATAGAACTTGCCGTTATACTGCTTGATGGAACGCCCGGTCTTTACCTGAAATCCGGTTCCACAGTTATCGCAAATATGGTCGCTTCCTGGAAAGTTTTCCCCTTCAGTCTCATTCAGATCTCGAAGAGGTCTATTGCAATGTTGAACGATGTCCGAGACGACCCTTTCACCACTGTTCCCGATGGCATGTCGACTCAGAGTATTAATCTTTCGCACCTTTCGTCTTTTGATACTACTGGGTGCTATAGGGGTCTTACCGAGTAACCTAGGTTTTGATACGCGAATCTTAGAGCGGCCCATTGTAGTAGACGTCTAGTAGGCCTAAAAAATCAATTTTATTAATAATAAGCCATCTCTTAATAGAATGGCCCAGAATAAGGTCTACTCTTCGAGCTACAATACGAAGGTGAAGCAATCGAAAACGGTTTACGGAAATATTCTTGCAGAGCAAACGGCCTTTGATAATGGTCTCATACCGTTTCTTAGACATTCGGGAGGTGGTAATGAGTTCGCAGATGCGAGAACTACTGGTGCGGTCGGCACTTTGCGGTATGAATAACACTCCACTATTCTTAACAGCACAGCATCTAAACACTTAATCTACATATCTCCAGTAATGCGCATCCTCTATGCCGAAACGGCCGACAAATCGGCCCGGTCCTTTTTGACCCTATCAAAAGAGACTGTTCTCGAGCACATTCAGACCGACCACGGATATCACGAGGTCATTCCTATGATAGACAATGGAATCCTTCTAAGAATCTACATAGATATCGACACGGGGGGCGATAATCCGGCGAAGATCTTGGAGGAGGGACTGGCCGTCTTGAATCAGCGCTTCGGCACGACCGACGCCGATTGGGCCATCGCATCATGTGTTCGACCCGAGGGCGCCTATACGAAAATCAGCTACCACCTTCTATCGAAAAAGTATTGTATGCGATTATCTGATCTGAGAACCGCAGTTCACGCTATGAATCATACGGGTTTTGACACCAGTGTCTATTCTTTTGATATGAACGATCGCGAGGATAACGGCTTCTTCCGTCTACCGAATCAGAGTAAGCATTCGATTAACAAGCCTGCTCCTGCACTGAAGGTGGAGTCGGGCGAACTCTCCGATTTTTTGATAACAGATACGGAGGGACTCGTGGAGTTTAGATTGTAATCCTCCAATTAGAAAGATGCCGTGCCAGCCTTACCTCCCTGGTCCGATCTACGATCTTAGCTCGATTACCTATGATGCGTCGCACGTAAACCTTGTCTGGTTCCCGGTTGCGGATGCTACGCATTATAGAGTGTGTGTAGGTGTGGACGTTGGAAGTTCTCACGTTATTTCATCAACGATAGACTTATCCGAATCAGATATTCTTCTAAAGCCTCGAAATATAGGCTCTGCGCCATTCCCTTTTGCAACTATATCACCATTGATTTCCAATACAACATATACTATTCCATATAACTTCACGTATAACCCAGTTGGGATTGTGATAGGTGTAAAGGCAAATGTATACATATTTTCATATAGAAATGGCTTAAGAGGAAGCTTTCCTGCGACTCAACTATATATCGGAAGAGATACTACGAGCTACGCTTATACTATCCAGAGATATAGCTCAGATTTTCAGGAAGACCCCCTTTCTACACTACCCATTCCAGCTCCTCCGCCTTCACCATTAACTTACACGTATAACGGAACAACAGGAACCCCGCTTAACATAAGCACCATTCCTCAGGGATACACAAGATTAGACTATATACTCTGCGGCGGCGGCGGCGGCGGCGGCGGCTATGACGGCGGGCAGAAAAGTGGCGGTGGAGGCGGCCTAGGCGAATGTATATCAGGTAGTATAACAGTTGTATCAGGGCAATCGATTCATGTAGAGTTTGGAATTGGTGGCTCTGTCGATTCGAACTCGGATGGGTATGATGGTGTTGGGACCATACTTACGCTAGGTCTTACCGATTACGAAGGGCACGGGGGGGGTGGAGGTCGTAAAGGAACGGGCCCGGTATCTGGTGCCGGTGGAACCAGCCATGTCTCGGGAGGTGGCGGCACGGCTGGTGACGCTGGTTCAGGAGGAAACTATACCGGCGGAGATGGCGGTTCAAGCACTGCTGAGCATCGTGGTGGTGGCGGGGGCGGTGCTGGTGCAGGGCAGAATGACACAGGGCAAGTGGGCAATGGTGGAAATGGGTCAAGCAATGGTTTAGATGCGACTGAATTAAGCGGGGGCAAAGGCGGTGACGGCTACTATTCCATCATCATCACATAAAACTCCAACTCATAAGTAGAAAATGCTCGGAGGTGCCTGCAATGCCGCTATCCAAGGTTTCGTCAGTGGTTCTGCCGAGGTGAAGCGCGACGCCTACGTCGAGCTCGCCGCATCGGTCCTTTCCTTCGTTCTGTCAGTAGTCATCCTCGGCTTCTTTGGCAAGCTCCTCTGGAATAATGTCGTCGTCGACCTCATCAGCATCGCCAAGCCGGCCAAGTCCTTCTGGCAGCTCGTGGGTCTGATGGTCTTCGTTTCTCTCTTGCTTCCTTAAAGCTGTAACGTTGGTATAACGTGTTGTGCCAAAGTTAAGAACCCCCCTTCAGGGGGTTTTTAACTTGGCCTACAGCGCAGCCACGCCGCAGGCGTGGGGCGCGCTAAGTTGGTCGGCAAAGCCGACCTTACAACACTACTATGGCAAGTAGGCTAAGTTAAGAGCGCCCTACGGGCGTTCTTAACTTTAGCACTTGCCGGTAGGCGGCGCCTAACTTAAGCACTTACCGGTAATACTCCCCAGATGATCCCCAGGGGACTCGACCTGGCACCCTTAGCCCAACGCCAGGTTATTCTCTTGGCCACCGCCACTATCACCGATGAGAACATCTTCGCCAATGGGCTCTTTCAGAACGTCCACACTCTATACCGCATGTTTGACGCCATGGGATACGCATCCATTCTCCTCATTAACGAGAAGCCCACAAAGATTGACAATATTCCTGGACCGCTGAGGCAATGTCGAATGATCACTACCGAAGAGCTTATTAAGCGACCTATTCATCACCTCCTCGGCATGATCGAAATCGGAATGAGTCTGGACGCAGGTGTCCGAAAGTTCATCGGACACCTGGGCGGAAAACGCTGGAAACTCTATCTCGGCAATATTCTAAATATCGATATCGAGACTCCCATGTTTTATCCGAGCCACTTCTTTCCCCATCACGTGGCCGGCGAACTG
>Ga0209084_1002513_pt1 | contig 14149 bp, 24 predicted proteins | sample C_130820_MF_Meta_FD_187309 | JGI IMG/M metagenome (GOLD analysis project Ga0209084, IMG submission 187309) | Freshwater microbial communities from Lake Croche, Canada to study carbon cycling - C_130820_MF_MetaG (SPAdes) (version 2) | ecosystem: Environmental > Aquatic > Freshwater > Lake... | reverse complement strand
AAAGTACAAGCCAAAGAAATGGAGAAGGAAAGAATTATAAAAGCGTTTGATGATGGTGATTACAATTACCACTATTCCCGCAAAACGGGTAATGATTTTGAAAATGGAGAAGAATACTATAACGAAGTTTATGGAGGAGGTGAGCAATGAGCAAAATAGAAAGAATATCAATACCAATTACAATTGAGACAGAACAAAACTACAGATTAGTTAGACACGATGGACTAACGAAACATTCTAGAGATATAATGTGGTTAGAGTGGGATGAGACCGGCAAGTTCAAAGAAAGACATAGCGATCCAGAAGTCGGACGTTCTTTACTGATGTCTCCATTCAATGACTTCTTTACTTGGCAAACTACGGAGATAACCGAGATACTTGAACAGGAAGATAATTACATTAAGTTTAAAACAAAAAATAGCAACTACGAACTATGGAAAAACGATTAAGTAGAGAACAAAAGAAAGAACAAGCAGTGGTTGATATCATCAATCAGATGTTTGTTATTGCAGGTCATGAAGTTACATTTGATGATATCAAAGACCGCAAAGACAATTGGTTTATGGAATGGACTATGACTATTGCTCAAGCAGAAGAATGGAAACAATGGGGTATAGCATATCTGCGCAAAAACCTTAGAACAAATAAAGTAACAGCAGAAAAAAATATGATGTGGTTTTGTATGCAATGGGGACTTAAATATTCTGATTATAAAATATGAAAAACGAAGACTATCAAATTATTAAATTGATCCTGAAAGGATTGATTGAAGGACAAACTAAAGGGGAATGGTCATACTTAGATGACTTATTCTATTCACTATCTGAAAAAGTTGAAAGTGAGGCCTCACCCAAAAGATTTTACCCCCCAACAATGGAAGAAGTAGCATCACACCTAAATGCTATGAATGTAATCAACGCAGAACAAGAGGCTGAAAAGTTTTGGAACTTCTACGAATCAAAGGGATGGATGATAGGCAAGAATAAAATGAAAAGCTGGCAGCACGCAGTCAAGACTTGGAAGTTTGCAGTAAGAGGAAAGAGAGATTTCATTATTTAATCTATGAGTTACCAATCTGAGTTAACACAAGCAGGTATTGATACTAAAGGACACTTTAGTGGTATTATTAAAACTAAGTGCCCTTGGTGCTCACACTCAAGAAAGAAAACCTCCGACCCATCTTTGTCAGTAAACATAGACGAAGGACTATTCAAGTGTCACCATTGTCAGAAGAAAGGTTCAGTTGCAAACGTAAAACAGTACACAAAGCCTGAACCAAAGAAAGAAGCACCCGATAGCAGAGTGACAAAATACTTCGAATCCAGAGGCATTTCGCAGGAAACTGTGAATGCTTTTGGTATCTCGATGTCTATTGAGTGGATGCCACAAGATGAGCAGAAACACATAGTCATTTGCTTTAACTACTACGACGGAGACGAACTAGTAAATATAAAATTTAAAACATCAGACAAGAAGTTTAAGATGGTTAGTGGGGCAAAGAAAATCCCCTACAATCTAAACGGAATCAAAGAGAGTAGTGAAGTCATTATCTGCGAAGGAGAAGAAGAAGCGATGGTTTGGTATCAAGCAGGGTATCCATTCACTGTCTCTTGTCCTAATGGAGCAGGTGTAGGAGTTAACAATTTACAATGGTTAGATGATACATACAGTTATTTTGAGAATAAAAAGATTATTCTCGCCACCGACAACGATGGTCCTGGACAAAAACTCAAGGAAGACCTTGCGAGACGATTTGATCAGACAGATGTTTATGTAGTTCAGTTCCCCGAAGGCATTAAAGATGCCAACGATGTTCTTAAAGCACATGGTATTGAAGCCATAAAGAAGTTATATTCTGAGGCCCACCCCATTCCAATTAAGGAGATTTCTCGATCATCTGATTATGTTCAGCAGGTTGTTGACTTTTCTAAAACAGGATATCCGAGAGGAGAAACTGTTGCTATGACGCAGACAGATAAGCACTTGACTTGGAACAAGGGAGAACTTGTTGTACTTACGGGAATTCCAGGGTCAGGTAAAAGTACTTGGTTGGATTATATGTATGCACGACTCGCAATCATATCGGATTGGAAGTTTGCAATCTTCTCCCCTGAGAACGTAGCACCATTGAAACTTGCTCGTATGGCTGAGCAGATTAGTGGTAAGAGTTTATCTACAATCTCACCTGAAGAAATCAAAGTAATTATGGCAAAACTCGATAAACATTTTTTCTTTTTTAACGTTGAGGAAATGGAAGAGTTCAGTTTAAATCATATCTTAGACCTGACAATCACAATGATTAAACGCTACGGAATTGACTGCTTATGTATTGATCCATTCAATTACATCGACACACAAAGTAAGGAAGAAAGTGCACACGAAAGAATCGGTGAGATGCTACGCAAACTGAAGAAGACAGCCTTGAAATACAACATCAACATTACACTGGCTGCTCACCCAAGAAAGATGGAGAAGAGCAATGGTCAGTATGCTGTACCTAGATTGTATGATATCGCACAGAGTTCTCACTTCTTCAATGCTCCTGATGTGGGTATTGCGATACACAGAGATTACACAGACCAATCACAAGACCACAGTGTTTCACTACACATACAAAAGATGAAGTATCACTTTAGAGGACAACTTGGTTCTGTAGACTACAACTTTGATAAATCAACAGGACGTTACTCGGAAGATGGTAGATTTGAACGACTACTTGATATCCTTTACTCACAAAGTTATTTGACATTCGATGAAAACGGTAATCTATGACCTAGAAACAATGAGGAACTTCTTCTCATATACAGATATAGAAGATGATTCTGAGACCCCCACCATATTTACAATCTCTCCTTGGAACAACGACACTAAAAAGTTAGTTGACTATCTTGAACTACCTATGATGATGGTTGGGTTTAACAACGTAGGATTTGATGCGGTTGTGTTAGACCACATCATTGAAAATAAAGATAGATACGAGACAATGTCAGGACACAATGTAGCATATTCAATCTACATATTTGTTCAGCAGTTCATCACAAAGGAAGATAACGAGAAGCCTAGAACTAAGATGAAGAATCAACTTGACCTTTATCTAATCAACCATTACAATAACAAGGCTCGCAGAACTTCACTCAAGGCTCTACAGGTTTCTATGGGTTGGTACAATGTACAAGAGATGCCCATTAGCCACGAAGTTGAAATCACCGAAGATCAAGTAGAAAGCATACTATCTTACAACTTAAACGATGTTCTTTCTACTCGGCAGTTTTACTTTCTAAATGCTGAGAAGATAGAGTTTCGTCGTGCGTTCTCTAAATTGTATAAAACTAACTTTATGAATAGACCTGACGTTTCTATCGGTGAAGAAATCTTCTTGCGATACATCAAAGCGTCTAGTGGTCTTGATAAGAAAGCCTTAAAAGACAGAGTTAAGTATGACACGGCTGTTTACCTAGAGGATTGTGTAATACCATATATCAAATATCAGAACTATGAGTTTCAAGAACTGCTCAGTTCAATCAAACGAACAGTCGTAACAGAAGATACCAAGTTCAAACACGTGGTTAGATTCAAGGGCTTCTACTTTCATTTTGGAGTTGGGGGTATTCACGGATGCGCACCATCAGGAAAGTATGAGGAAGATGATGAATATGAGATTATTGATTTTGACGTTAAGTCTTATTATCCGAACATAGCCATTACAAATAACTTCCATCCAAAGCATATCCCACAAGAGGTGTTTATTAACACTTACAAAAAGATATTCGATGACAGAGTTGAAGCGCAGCAAGCAGGAGACGATGTTGTACAAGCAGGTTTAAAACTTGCACTGAACGGAATCTTCGGTAAGACGGGAGAATCAACAAGTGCCTTCTTCGATAGGTATTATTTCTATCGCATTACCGTAAATGGTCAACTCTTACTTGCTATGCTGGCAGAAACCTATATGTCAAACGTAAATGATTTACAACTTCTGCAAATTAATACTGATGGATTGACAGTAAGAGTTCACAAGAGTAGTATAGAAAGAGTCCTTGAAATCAATCGCAGGTTTATGAAACTGACGGGTTTGATCCTAGAAGATAGTAAGTATAAGATGATGGTTATCAGAGATGTAAATAACTATTTAGCAGTTTCAACAAGTGGCAAGGTAAAGAAGAAAGGTATCTTTGAAACAGAGAAAGACTGGCACAAAGACAACTCATATCTCATCGTTCCAAAGGCAATCGAACAATATTTTGTTTCGGGAATTCCGATAAAAAATACTATCTTTGAATCACGTAACATTTATGATTTTTTTGGAAGATATAAGGCGACTAGGGGTTGGCACTCAGAAGTGCACACGGTTGAAGAAGGGCACAAGGTTATCAAGAATCTTGGCAAGGTTATGCGCTTTCTTCCAACGACGACGGGCGACTCGGTTTACAAACAAAATGTTGACGGACGACTCAACAGTCTTTTGGCAGGAGGATTTGCACGAGAATGTAATCACTTCACGGAAAAAGAAAACTGGGAAGATTACCAAGTAGATTATAATTTCTTTGGCTTTGAGTGTAAAAAAGTCATCAATGAAATTGAACCACAACAATTAACATTATTTTAACACATGAATACAGAACATAAAATATTATCGGACATCGTCGTATGGTCAAAGTATGCCAAATATGACAAAAGCAAACAGAGAAGAGAAACTTGGAAAGAACTCGTAGACAGAAACAAACAGATGCACTTGGACAAGTTCTCTGAGCACTCGGAAGTTATTGAAAAAGCATATAAGTATGTGTACGACAAGAAGATTCTTCCATCAATGCGCTCACTTCAGTTTGGGGGCAAGGCTATTGAAGTAAACAACACAAGATTATTTAACTGCTCGTATCTTCCGATAGATGACTATAGAGCATTTAATGAAACAATGTTCTTACTATTAAGCGGAACAGGCGTTGGTTACAGTGTTCAAAAGCACGACACAAACAAACTACCTGAGATTAAGAAAGCAGAAAAGACCCGTAGATATTTAATCGGTGATTCGATTGAAGGTTGGGCAGATGCAGTAAAAGTATTAGTAAAGGCTTACTTTGGTCAAAGCAGCTGGAAGCCTACATTTGATTATCGTGCTATCAGGACAAAAGGAGAGCCTATCAAAATAGGTGGAGGTGTCGCTCCTGGTCCTGAACCATTGAAGTTATGTTTGACTCACATCGAAGCAATCTTTGACCGTAAGCAAAATGGAGAGAAGTTAACCTCAGTTGATTGTCACGATATCCTTTGTCACATCGCCGATGCGGTGTTGAGTGGTGGTATTCGTAGGTCTGCTATGATTTCTCTATTTGATTACGATGATGAGGATATGTTAACCTGTAAGTTTGGCGATTGGTGGGAGTTAAATCCTCAGCGTGGACGTGCTAACAACAGTGCAGTCATTGAAAGAAATGGAGTAGTTGATAAGGAGTCATTCTTAAATCTTTGGAAGAAGGTTGAGTTGAGTAACAGTGGTGAACCTGGTTTTTATTTCAGTAACGATATTGAAATGGGAACTAATCCTTGCTGTGAGATAGCACTTCAACCATTTCAGTTCTGTAACTTGGTGGAAGTCAATGCTTCTGACATTGTAGACCAATCTGATCTAAACGATAGAGTATACTGGGCAAGTGTGATTGGAACATTGCAAGCATCCTATACTGATTTTCATTACTTGCGTGCTGTTTGGCAAAAGACTACTGAGAAAGAAGCATTGCTTGGAATTGGTATGACGGGTATTGCTAGTGGAGCCGTTATGAAATTAGATTTAGGTGTGGCTGCAGAATTTGCCAAGTTTGCGAATGTGTGGTTTGCTGATGAACTTGGAATCAATCCTGCTGCTCGTATCACTTGTGTTAAACCATCGGGAACATCTTCATTGGTGTTGGGAACTTCTAGTGGTGTACACGCTTGGCATGATGAGTATTACATTCGTAGGATTCGTGTAGGTAAGAACGAGGCAATCTATACTTACCTTTCGCTATATCATCCAGAGTTGCTTGAGGACAATGTAATGAAGCCTCAGACAGAATCTATTATCTCTATTCCTGTGGCTGCACCTAAGGGGGCAATTACAAGAGGGTCTGAGACCGCCATCTCATTTTTGGAAAGGGTCAAGTACTTGCATGAAAATTGGATTAATCCTGGGCACATCACAGGAAATAATTCACACAACGTAAGTGCAACAGTCACCATCAAGCAAACTGAGTGGGCAGAGGTAGGTGAGTGGTTGTGGAACAATCAAAACTTCTACAACGGATTGTCTTTCTTACCTGAAGACTTAGGATCTTATCAACAGACTCCTTTCGAGACAATTACTGAGGAGCAATACTTAGAGTTGAGCAAGGGATTATCTGAACTAAATGTCGCAAATATTGTAGAAATTAGCGACAACACAACTCTTGCAGACCAAGCTGCGTGTGCTGGCGGTGCTTGTGAGATTTCATAGTCCAGTTTTTATGTAAATAAACTGGACATTACTCGGTAATTATCCGTATAACCTGCCAAAACTTGACAATAAAACGAGTTTTGGCGAGTTATCGGTGAGTTTTTGTTTATAGTAAATGTGTCAGTATAAACCTTATATTTGCACTATAGAAACTATGAAACATTTATTATTTATCGCAACGTGCATTGCACTAATTTCCTGCGGATCTCCGAAGAAGAGATATGACAAACTGATACGCAAATATCCGTATTTGGTTGAGACTGATACGGTAATCATAAGAGATACCATCATCAAAGAACTTAAGGTGCCTGTACCTGAGTATAGGGATTCTTTTATCATTGAGTGCGATACGTTTATTGAAACAAAGAAAGTAATAGTTTACAAGAAAGGAAATCTATTTGGGGTAACTGTGAAACCCGATACCATAACTTACAGAGATACAATACCTTACGAGGTTAAAGTACCAGGACGTATTGCATACATTGACAAGGTCAATTGGTGGTACTTGGTTATTTCGTTTTTAGTGGGTATCATTGTATCGTTATTTATAAAGAAATGAAAACAACAAAGCAAGATATAGTATTGAGCTATATAAAACAATTTCCCGAAATGCCGAATCGTATGTTAGCAGGTATGATTTTTACTAGGGAAGAAGGACTATTCCCTGACGTAGATACAGCCAGAAGTCGAATTAGATATTACAAGGGGGCATCAGGAGAAAAGTCAAAACGAAACGCTATCGGTGCGGGGCACATTGTTGAAGCAACTCACGGAACTGTAAAAGAAGGATTGGCAAAACTAAATATTATTTCTCGTGCAGAGGATATGGTTCCTGTAACATTAGGGGCTGGAAAATACTTAATCCTTTCTGACATTCACTTACCGTTCCACGATCAAGATGCACTTGCTGCTGCTATTCAATATGGAGTAGATAACAATGTTGATTGTGTTATTTTGAATGGAGATATTTTAGATTGTTATGATGTATCTCGTTTCTCCAAGGAAGTTCGCAGACCCAAGATTTCAGAAGAATTAGAAATGGGTCGTACTTTCCTAAAGTATATGAGGGAGTTATTCCCAACACAACCAATTTATTACAAGATTGGAAACCACGAGGAGCGTATGCGTGCCTATATTTTAAGAAATGCTCGTGAGTTGGCTGACCTTAACGACATTAGTTTAGAGTCATTGTTGAAATTTCAAGATTATGGTATCATTTCTGTCAACCGCGAGATGATTAAATTAGGAAAACTTACCGTATTGCATGGTCACGAGTTGGGCGAGTCAGTATTCTCACCCGTGAATCCTGCACGTGGATTCTTCTTGAAGGCAAAGGCATCAACATTGTTTGGTCACAACCACCAAGTTTCGCATCACTCTGAAAGTAATCTACACGGTGAGCAAGTTGGGGTTTGGTCTACGGGTTCATTATGTAATTTAAGCCCAGACTATCGTCCCTACGCTTATACAAAGTGGGCAAATGGATTCGCTTGTGTTGTAGTCAATGAGGATTTATCTTTCCACGTTGACAACTTTAAAATCATTGGTGGTAAAATACTATAATATGAAAGACAACATTAATCCATCACATTATAGACAGGGGGGCGTTGAATGTATTGACGCTCTTGAGGCAGCCACAGTTAATAAAAAAGGATTGGATGCAATCTGTACTGCAAACATAATTAAGTACCTTTGGAGATGTGAAGACAAGGGTGGACTTGAGGATTTGAAAAAAGCTCAGTGGTATTTGAGTAAGATGATTGACCACAACACACCAAAGGAAGAGTTTGTTCATCCTAATGCGGCTAAGTCAACAGACCAACCAAAGCGTGAATCATGGTTTGAATTATGAAACTTTACGTTTATTGGACATACACAAGACCCACAGATAGATTAGTTGCTACTGATGTGTTGGAGTATGCTCGTAAGAAACCAAAATTAGATACTGAAACTTACCACGCTGGGGGATTAGGACACACTGAAGACTTGTTTACTCACTTCCTAGATAGAGAAGGTAAGATTCATGTTCTGAGGCCTCAGACCGAAATCCACTCAGAAATACGTTTAGCAATACACGGAGGTATAAATGGTGATTACAGATATGTAAGTAACCCCTCAGTAGCACAACTACACACGCTAGCCAATCTATTTAAGTTATTTCATTCTCTTAAATGGGAAATACTTGAAGGAGATATGTTAGCATTTGATTTACATTTTTGGAAAACAGCAATTAACTTATGGCGAATATAAATAAAGAAGTAAAAGAACTTGAGAAACTATTTGGTTGGTGGGAATTCTACGAACAAACTCAAAACGATGATGCTAAGAACAAAGCCCAAAAGCAAATAGAAACTCAAAAGAAAAAGATTAGAACCATAAAGGATGGAAAAACTTCAAAAGTTCCTAAAGGAAAATAAGATATCTGAGGCTGATGCCATTGAAAGAATTAGATTGCAGGACACTGATCCCGCTAAAGATTTCTATTCTACGCTGGTGTCTGCCTCAAAACAGTTAATGGATGCTGTAAAAGACAAGACACTAAATCTTGACGACGAATATCAAAAGGGTATCTTTCAACTATTACAGGCTGGAGATAAAATTAATAAGTCATTGAAATTGGCTAAGTTAGAAGCATATCCCGAAGAAGAAATTGTTGATGATAGTGTTTCATTCTTGGATAGAACCATCGGAAAGAAAAGATGACAAAGGCAGCAAGATTTGAATACGATATATGGGCTTCTAAATACAGCCTTGATTCAACCGCAACTAAGAAGGAGAAAGATATTTGGTGGGGTAACGAAAGGGAGTATTGGATTGACGGCAGAGATGGCCTAACAGGTATTCATTATTTTGCATTAACTCAGTGTTTTATTAAGGATGCTCGTGGATTCAAAAAGCGTCCTGTTTGGAGAGATGTAGATGAATTAATCTACGAGTCTTACGCAGAAGCAAGGAGAACCAACCACGATTTGTTTGTAAGTAAACGTCGTGAGATTGGTCTTTCGTTGATATTCGGTGGGGTTGCTCCTATGTGGATTGCAATGACAAACCCAGGCTCAACTTCATTGATTACTAGTGCGGATAAAACTCGTCTTGAAAACTTATACAAGGAAAAGACCCGTGTAATTTACGATAGTTTAGACCCTTACATCAAGCCTAGTGTTATATCAACTCGTCAGGTTGGATATTTACACATGGGGGTAAAAGACCAAAAGACTGGAGAGATTAGTGGATTGGATTCTCAGATTGTAACTCGTGAGACAGTAGATACTCCAACTGCATTAGAAGCGTATCGTGCGATGCATTGCTTCCTTGACGAGGCTTTCTTGCACCCTAAAGCAGACCAAGTGTACAAGTCAGCACAAGCAAGTGTTAAATCAGGATTCGTTAAGGTTGCACCAATCGTAATTGGAGGAAGTGCAGGTGAGTCTACTTCTATTGGGCAGAAACTTGCGAACAACCTTTGGAAGAACGCTGACAACTTAAATCTATTGACTGTATTTCTTCCTGGGAATATGGGTATTATGGAAGCCCCTGAGATTGATGCACAGGGCAAGGAGACAGGAAAGATTCTTAACTTCTGTCCCAATGGCTATTCTGATATCGAAGGAGCGACTGAGTGGATTAATAAAACTCGTGAAAAGTTTGATAGGATTGAAGATAAGTCGTTCTTGAATTCATTCATCAAGCAGTATCCGTTGGATATTAATGAAGTGTTTTCTTCTACTGCTCATGGTGCTATGCCTATTGATGTTATTCATAAGTTGAATCAGCAGGAAAGGATCATTTTATCTGAGCCCCCTCCGATTGAAAAATGTATAATTTATAAGGATATAGATGGAAAATTACAAGTCAAGCCCGACAAACAAGGCAGGTTTACGTTACTGGAAAGGTTTAACCCTAACCACAAGTACATTGCTGGAATGGATCCGATTCCTTTTATCTCTTCCAAACTGGGAGATGGTTCTGATAACTGTATAGCAATCAAGAACTTAGACACAAATATGTATGTTGGATTCTACAAAGAACGAGCAGCCGATCCAGATTTAATCATGTCTAACAACATCAACTTACAAGATTATTTTGGTGGTGCAAAGGTTATGATTGAGATTAACCGAGGTGGTGTTATTTTAGATACATACAGAACAAACAATCGCCAAGATTTACTGGCTCCCTCTCCAAGAAACTTAGGCAAAACATTCCTCAGCAAAGACAGACCTTATGGTTGGTATAAGAATGACCACACGGCAGAAAGAGCAAACGCTTATCTGATTGATTATCTGAGGAAGAACTTTGAATCTGTTTTCCTAATCGAAATGATCGAAGAAGCCAAAGTTTATATTACTGAAAATACGGATTTACTGGATGCTGTTGTGGGTTGTGAAATCTATCATAAGGATATGATGGAAAAACTCAAGAAGAAAGTTGATGCTGCGCCTCAGAAAAAAACTATCCCAATGATTATCTATCAAGACGGGAAAGCAGTAAAGGTTTGGAGAGAAGTTAAATTCTAAAGAGAATTTTAAAGTAAATTTTAATTACTTTTTGGTAGACTTACCATTGCTACCTTGACGAGCACGATTGGTACTTTTCTTTTCTAGTACCATCTTTCCGTCCTTCTTATGCGAAAGGTCAACACCCTTAGTCGCTCTCTTGCCATAAATACCCTTTTTGCGGGCTTCTGCGTTAAGTTCTTGACGATATGCTACCTTGTCCTTCTGATACTCCTTATCGTAGCTGTAATCACGTCCTGTGGCTTTATTCGAAGATGGTCTTTTATTCTTAGCTACGATTTTGTTTTTCATCTCTATGTTCAATTATTTCTCCAATGAGATAGGATATTCCTATTGTAAAGGTAACAAATAATAACCCAAATAGGAATCCTTCTAACATCATCATTTCTTTTTAGCAGTCTTGGCAGATTGTTTAAATGCCTTTGCAGTCGGAGCCCCTTTAGTGCCCGGCTTTCTCATTACTTCTCCGCTGCCTGCAGCGATTCGCTTCTTCTTAGCGTTTATCGCATCGTATAATCCTTTTTTCATCCTTGACCAATATTTTTCTTACGATAATTTTTACTAGACTTCAAGGAGCTGTTCTTTTTCTTAGAAACAACTCCAGGCCTCTTAGTGGATGCTTTTGGCTTCCACTTTCCTACTTCTTTGTTGACCTTAGTTGCCATTTACTCTTTAATCTTCTTGATGTAATAAATAGCACCTAGGACACCAGATAAAATACCAATTGTAGCAGCGATCAAAGAAAATACAGGTAGCCAAGCAGTAGCAAAAGAAATAATTGTTGAACTCCCAGAGATGAAGGTCAATGTATTAGCCGTTGAATCGTTCTGCTGCATCATTTCTTTTTGGTTAAATTTTTCCACATACTTTTAGCAGCAGTCGCCTTACCAATTTGAGTGGCCTTAGCTTTACTTACTCCTTTTTTCATATAAGATTTTGCAACAGCCTCAGCCATTGGTCCAAATTCCTTACCCTTTTTACCAAGGTCTTTTCCAGCAACAGCCTTCTTAACAATGGTAGACCTTTGTTTTTTGGTACCGTATGCCATTAGTTTCCGTACATCATAGGCATTTTCATTGCCTTTTTAGCGGGAGACTTTTTAGATGCAGTCTTCTTAGCGAACATAGCATCTTCTTTCTTTGCAACCTTTTTACTTTCGGTTTTTTCGTGCTTTACCATAGCTGCTTTAGAAGCGTACTTCTCCATACCTCCGTGCTGAGAAATCTTCTTAGCAGCGGCTTTCTTTATAGTTTTTTTCATCATGATTATTATTTAATTACACTTCCATCTTCTACGAGCCTGTCTCAAACGAGAATTAGGATCTGAGGCCGCCTTGGGAAAATCTGCCATTTGACCGGCACTACGAGCACAAAATGATTTGCGTCTCTTAGCATCTTTACTACCTGCTTTAACCTTACCAGTTACGGCTGTTTGCAAATGGCTTCCTGGGTTTGCCTTACGATAAGCAGCAACCCCCTTAGCCGTCATACCTGCTCCACTCTTTGTGGGGAGATAATTGGCGTTCTTGCCTTTGGTTGTTTTCGGTATGGTTTTATCCTTCGGCATTTTTCTTAGCAAATTTCTCAGCCGCTGTTGAACCGATACACGCAATCACAATGTACTCAACCGCTTGAATAAGATCCGCATCGGGCGCAATACTCTTTGGGTAAATATTATTGTAAACCATAGTACTGAAAAGCACAAATGCCCCAACAATAGCAATAAATCTCTTATGGCTGTACTCATTCTTGTCACCTTTGAATATTTCTTGAATGAATTTCATAGTACTAAGTTAGTTAATTAAATTTAATTTTCCAATGGTGGAAATGGTGGTGGTGTTGGTGGTACGTACTCTGCCTCTGGAAGGTCAAGAATCCAAGCCCACTGCGTGTTCACAAGGGCGATCTTGTCCTCAGTAGAGAGAAATAAGTACCAAACACCATTGATGTCCGCTACGCAATTAAAAAATTGGTATTCGGTGTAATACTGCCCTTGCACTTGGGCGTATTCTGATTCGGTTAAGATATATCCTATTGACATAATTTGTTATACTTGTCTTGAAAGTGTTGTTTGGAAAGTTTGTACGGCGGTGTAAAAGTTGGATGCCTGTGTTGAATTTAATCCATCACCAATAGAAGAAAATGCGTATTGTTTATCTGTAAAAAATATGGGTGTTCCTCCTGCGTTGATAGCACCTAAATATATATTTCGATTTGCAAAATTATTAGCACTTGAAATACTACTTACTAATAAAACTCCGTTTTTATATAAATTTTGAGTTCTTGATCCATTTGTAGTTCCAAAAGTAAATCCTTGTGAATTTATAGATAATGTTTGTGTTCCATAACCACCACCTCCAATTTCAATATACATGGCATCGGTGATATATCTTGTAATTAAAGCCGTCACATTAAGACCCGCACCAATATCCGTACTACAACCTAAATCATATTGAGAACCTTTAGTATTATTTCTCACATATGCTGATAAATGCGTACTGGTTAAAGTTAGATTAGTTGAAGCATTTAATCCACTATCCATAAACGCACTTGTTCCATTAGGCGTTACCCCCGTACTCGCAAAAGTCCAACCGCTTGTAAAAGTACCCGTAAAACTTGAACTCTTTAAGTTCTGAGCACACGCTGCCGCACTTGCCCCAACCATGGGATACACAGCACGCATAGCAGTCCATATACCCGCTGATTTCATGTCTAAAACCAATTGGTTAGTGGCGGTTTTTTCTGTAGCTGACAAAGTTCCACCCGCAGCCGTTACCCTATCAAAGAATGCTTGTGCATCGGCATCAAATCCGCCACCGCCACCAGCACCAAAGACTCCACGATTGCCAATATTTAATCCGAACCCGATCATTTCAGATAAGCTACAATACTACCGCTAGTTAATGTGATTGAGGAAAAATAAGACCCCTTGGCTGCGGTGATTAGCATACCTTGTTTAAGAGTTACAGATGTGAGACCCAATGCCGAGGTGATATCTGTACCTGCTGGGTTTAAAACCTGAGCAACAACAGCGTCTGCATTAATTACAAAACCTTGAAAACCACCTGTATTGGCTGATGTATTTGAAATGACTTGACAACCAGTAAGGCCGCTCTGAAAGTCGATTGTACGTGAGAATACTTCTTGCATATATCAAAGATACAAAA